>UMEI01005361.1_pt1 | contig 67915 bp, 43 predicted proteins | sample 1964711 | NCBI WGS metagenome assembly UMEI01 (sample SAMEA4836016, study PRJEB28245) | human gut metagenome | biome: gut microbiome; material: fecal sample | place: Denmark | collected 2008 | reverse complement strand
CTTATATACACTCAATAATTCGCTTTTATTTTAAACAAAAATACAGTCCTTTCAAAAAGGGAGTGTACACAAAAAAGAAGGCACCCTTTTCAGACACCTTCTTTCCTTATTTCAATAAAGCAACAAATCACTTGTTCTCTTCCGGTTTCAGCCAATGGTCAAGCCAACGGAAAAATACACGTTGCCACAAAATTGCATTTTGTGGTTGAGATATCCAGTGAGTTTCATCAGGGAATACAACCATCTCTGCCGGAACCCCTCTCAATACAGCAGCATTAAATGCTGCCATACCTTGCGAAGCCAATATCCTGTAATCATGCTCACCGTGAGTAACTAATATAGGCGTATCCCATTTATCAATAAACTTATGAGGAGAATTTGCATAACTCCGTTGAGCGATAGCATTATCTTTTTCCCAATATGCTCCACCCAAATCCCAGTTGGCAAACCACATTTCTTCAGTTTCTACATATTGCTGTTCTAAATTGAAAATTCCGGCATGAGCAATAAAAGCTTTAAATCGTTTTTCATGATGTCCGGCCAGCCAATAAATGGAAAATCCTCCATAACTTGCTCCTACAGCTCCCAAACGGTCTTCATCAACAAAGCTTTCCTTTTTCATCGTATCTATAGCCGAAAAATAATCTTTCATATTTTGACCACCATAATCACCACTTATCTGTTCGAGCCATTCTTGTCCGAATCCATATAATCCTCGTCTGTTAGGTGCAACGATAACGTATCCGTTAGCTGCCATCAGTTGTAGATTCCAACGATATGACCAGAATTGACTCACAGGACTTTGAGGTCCTCCCTGACAATACAGTAATGTCGGATATTTTTTATTCGGGTCAAAATGAGGCGGATATATAATCCACGTCAACATTTTTTTGTTATCCGTAGTGCCTATCCAGCGCCCCTCGACTTTACCCATCGTTAGTTGATCCAGAATATCCTTATTCTCAAAAGACAGTTCAGACACCTCTTTAGTCGACATTTTTATAGAATAAATTTCATCGGGCTTTGAAATAGAATGACGCAAAGCAATCAACGTTTCATCATTAACCGGAGAGACGGAAGCATAATCAAAATCCCCATTAGTAATTTGGTCTATTTTTTTACTTTCGACATTTATTTTGAATATCTGTTCTGTCCCTTGGACAACACTTAAAAAATAAATGTCTTTGCTATTCTCCGCCCATACAAGCTGATCGAGACTGTAATCAAACTCATCTGTTAAGTAACGCTTTTCCCCACTTTGTAAATCAAGAATAAATAATCGGTTTTTATCCGACTCATAACCATCGCGCTCCATACTCATCCAGGCCATATAATGTCCATCAGGAGATATGCGTGGATTAGTATCATATCCCATCATTCCTTCAGTCAAGTTTCGTGCATTCTTACTCTCTATATTGTAAATATATATATCAGAATTTGTAGATAGAGAATATTCCTTACCTTGTTTCTTACGAGATGTATACACAATATTTTTACTGTCAGGTGTCCACGCAAAATCATCTGTTCCACCAAAAGGCTTCATCGGTGCCTCATAAGGTTCCCCTTCCATAATATCAGAAATATTCTTTATCTCATCCTTTCCATTAAAATCAGCAACAAATGGATGCGGAATGCTCTCGACCCATTCATCCCAATGCTTATACATCAAATCATCAATAACACGACCCGTAGCCTTGGGAAGGTCAGGATATAAGTCAGAAGCCCTTTGTCCATATTTTATATTGGAAAAAAACACTATCTTGGTTTCATCCGGAGATATAACGAATCCATCTATTCCATTCTCCTGATTACTTATCTGAACACGTTGGCTGCCATCCGCATTCATTACCCAAAGCTGTGAATTCCCGCTCTCGGTCGACAAAAATGCTATTTTTTCTCCATTTTGGAACCATACAGCATTTTGTTCCGATTTCGGAGTCCGGGTAATCTGCTTTTTATCACTTCCATCAATATTCATGACAAAAAGCTCCCGGTTACTTTTATTTTCTGGGATACTTACATAAGTAACTCCATACAGAATCTTTTGTTTATCAGGCGATAATTCTACACCTCCGACTCTTCCGAGGCTCATCATAACTTCAGGAGTCATAATTCCGTTTTCAATCTTCGGAGAACTTTTGCCGATAATCTCGCCTGTATCACTTTTTTGTGTTTGACAGGCTGATAATACAACGGTTCCGGCCATAATTAAACTGTTTATTGTTCGTTTCATATATAACAATTATTTTATATTATTTCTTTCTTCGTTTCTGCTTATCGGCAAAATTATCATATCGAATAAAACTACCATACAATTTTTGCAATAAATCTCTACGATGTATGCGTATCAACTCTTGTTCTATCTTTTTCCGCTGGTCAGGTTTATACCAGAAGAAAAATTGCCTTTGCGCCAATTTTTCTTCTTGGCTGTGAGCTGTAAATATTTTTTCTCCGGTATAAGGGTGATATCCGGTATAATATATTTCTGTTGCCAGCGTCATCGGGGTAGGGGTGAAGTCTTGAACCTGTTCCAAATGAAAATTCAGTTTTTTTGTAATGACAGCCAATTCAGCCATATCTTCTTCATGACAACCCGGATGGCTTGATATGAAATACGGGACTATCTGTTGCTTTAGACCTTCTTCTTGATTTATCGTGTCAAATGTTTTTTTAAAAGTTTCAAACTGTTTGAATGAAGGTTTTCTCATAACATTTAGAACCCGGTCGGATGTATGTTCCGGTGCAACTTTCAACCTTCCTGAAACATGTCTGCTAATAAGTTCTTTAGTATATCTTTTATTAGCTTCATTTATTTTTTCATCTTTATGACGATATTGTAGTAAATCATAACGAACACCACTGCCAATGAACGACTTTTTTATCCCTTTGAGAGCATCCACGCTATGATATATATCCAGCAATGGAGTATGGTCCGTATTCAAATTCGGACATATTTCCGGATAAATACAGGAAGGGCGTTTACATTTACGGCATATCCTCTGGTCAGAACCGTGCATTTGGTACATATTGGCCGACGGGCCGCCTAAATCACTCAAGTAACCTTTAAAATCCGGCATACTTATAATTTCTTTCACCTCCTTTAATATCGACTGTTTCGAGCGGGAAGCAATAAATTTTCCCTGATGTGCAGATATAGTGCAAAACGCACATCCTCCAAAACATCCTCTATGGAGATTTACCGAAAATTTTATCATCTCATAAGCTGGAATGGTTTTCCCCTTATATTTAGGATGAGGCAAGCGGGTATAAGGCAAATCAAATGAAGCGTCTATTTCCTCTTCACTTATCGGAGGAAAAGGAACATTGACTTTTACGACAACGTCCCCGCATTTTTGCCATAATCGGCGAGCTTCATATTTATTCGACTCTGTTTCTATATGTTTAAAATTGGCCGATTGCAATTTTCGGTTCGCAAGACATTGTTCATGAGAAGCCAAAACAACATCCGTATCATTTTCTGTCTCCTTGGGAATTTCATGAATAGAGGTGATTACAACTGTTTGTCGGATATCTTTTATAGAGTCCACTGTTTCTCCGTCGAGCAGACGGGCAACTAACTCTCTTATTGGCTTTTCTCCCATGCCATATATCAATAAGTCGGCTTTCGAATCGACTAATATACTGGGACGCAAACGATTTTCCCAATAATCATAATGGGTAAGCCGTCTCAAAGAGGCCTCTATCCCTCCGATAACAACCGGAACATCAGGATATAGTTTTTTCAATATTTGAGTATAGACGATGGTAGGGTAGTCCGGACGCATGCCGGCCCGGCCGTCGGGAGTATAGGCATCGTCCGACCGAAGCCGTTTATTGGCCGTATAGTGGTTTACCATCGAATCCATAGCTCCCGCCGAAATTCCGAAAAACAATCTGGGTTGACCTAATTTTTTAAAGTCTCTCAAATCATCTCGCCAGTTCGGTTGGGGGACAATTGCCACTCGTAGCCCTTCAGATTCCAAAGTCCGCCCGATAACTGCAGCCCCGAATGAGGGATGATCTACATAAGCATCACCCGAGAAAAGAATCACATCTATATAATCCCATCCTCTGAGTTCAATCTCTTTTTTAGTAGTTGGCAACCAGTCCTGTAATTTATATTCTTTCATTATATCCTTTAGCTTAATCCCGTTATTTCCCCGTTGATGACGTCTATTTTATAAGCATTCGGTATCTTCGGAAGTCCCGGCATACGTATAATATCACCTGCCAATGCGACAACAAATTCTGCCCCGTTATTGATAACTATATCATTTATTTCGAATTCAAAATTTTCAACAGTTCCAGTCTGCTTTGGATCATTTGTAAACGAATATTGAGTCTTGGCAATACATACCGGATAATGATTGAGTTTTAAATTCTCGATTTGCAGTAGCTTTTCCTCCGCCTTTTTACTGAATTTTACATTTCCCGCACCGTATATTTTACAAGCCACTTTTTCTATTTTAGTACGTATTCGGTCTTCATTTTCATACGTAAATTTAAGAGGAAGAGAAGGCTGAGACCCTATCGCCTCTACAACTTCCTTAGCTAAATGCAGTGCACCATTACCGCCTTCGGAAAAAGCATTGTTTATTGCAAAACGAACACTTTTTTTGGCACAATACTTACGGAGTATGTCGATTTCCTCATCACTATCAGTAGAAAAACGATTTAGAGCAACCAATACGGTCTGTCCGAAAGCCTGCATATTCTTTATATGTTTGTCAAGATTATCAATACCCTTTCTAACTCCGTCCACATTTGACAATTTAATCTGTTCTTCAGGAATATTCCCATGCAACTTCAATCCTTGCAAAGTAACAACGATAACTGTGAGGCTGGGAGACAAACCACTCTGTCGACATTTAATATTGAAAAATTTTTCCGCTCCGAGGTCTGCACCGAATCCGGCTTCGGTAATGGTATAATCACCATATGTCAAAGCCATTTTAGTAGCTATCACAGAATTGCAACCATGAGCGATATTCGCAAATGGTCCTCCATGAATAAATGCTGCCGTATTTTCTGTCGTTTGTACCAGATTGGGAAGAATCGCATTTTTCAACAAAGCTGTAATCGAACCGCCTATACCAAGGTCCTTTACCAAAAAAGGGGAACCATCGATACGATATCCTAACAAAATCTTGTCGATGCGTCTCCTCAAATCAACCAAGTCCGAAGCCAAACACAATATTGCCATCAACTCCGATGCCGGAGTAATGTCAAATCCGGTTTCTGCCGGAACGCCATTGTAACCACCACCCAGTCCGGATATTATTTGTCGCAATCCTCGGTCATTAATATCCAAAACCCGTTTCCATACAACACTCTTCAATACCGTTCCCTGATTGCGATTTTGATATATATAGTTATCCAGTAAAGCAGATATCATATTATGGGCAGAAGTAACTGCATGGAAATCCCCTGTAAAATGAAGGTTAATGTCTTCCATGGGCAATACTTGAGCATATCCGCCTCCTGCCGCCCCTCCTTTGATTCCGAAACATGGACCTAAAGACGGTTCACGCAAAGCTACAACGGCCCGCTTACCTAATTTATTCAATCCCAAAGCGAGTCCTATACTGACTGTCGTTTTACCTATTCCCAACCGAGTAGGGGAAATAGATGTTACCAGTATCAGACGATGCCGTTTTATTTTTGATTCACTTATCAGATGTATCGGAACTTTGGCTATATATTTGCCGTAATGAACCAGTTCATCATCATCTATTCCTATAGAACAAGCTACTTTATTTATTAATTCCAACTTGGTCTCTCTGGCAATTTCTATATCCGATTTCATACAATATATCAGTAAATTTAAAGGGTTGCATATTTATCTTCTAACTTTATCAGTTCGTCGCGTAATTGTGCCGCTTCAATAAATTCCATCTTCTTGGCCGCTTCAACCATTGCTTTACGAGTTTTCTCGATTGTTTTCTTCAATTGGTCTTTACTCATATATTGTATTACCGGGTCGGCAGCTATATTCGCACTTTGGCTGTATTCTTCTCTATACAAAATAGGTTCTGCACCAGTATTTTCCCTATTAAGAACAGAATTTTTGGCCTTTTGAATGGCTTGAGGAGTAATATTATGCTTTTCGTTATAAGCTAACTGTTTCTCCCTTCGGCGATTGGTTTCATCTATAGTTTTCTGCATGCTTTCCGTAATCCTGTCGGCATACATGATTACCATTCCGTTTAAGTTTCTGGCAGCACGACCTGCAGTCTGAGTCAGGGACCGATGAGACCTTAAAAAACCTTCTTTATCAGCATCAAGTATCGCTACCAATGATACCTCGGGCAAGTCAAGCCCCTCTCTTAATAAATTAACTCCGATAAGGACATCATACAATCCATTACGTAAATCGTCGATGATTTTTATCCGCTCCAGAGTATCTACATCCGAGTGGATATAGTTACAACGGATATCGAGACGCAGAAGATATGTATTCAACTCTTCCGCCATACGTTTGGTCAACGTAGTTACCAATACCCGTTCATCTTTTTCTATACGTACTTGAATTTCTTCCAACAAATCATCTATCTGGTTTAGGCTTGGACGAACTTCTATAACAGGATCCAATAATCCTGTAGGACGTATCACCTGTTCTACAATGACACCTTCACTCTTCTCCAGTTCATAATCGGCAGGAGTAGCACTCACAAAAATTACCTGTTTGGCCAATTCCTCAAACTCTTCAAACTTTAACGGACGGTTATCTATAGCTGCTGGCAGGCGAAACCCATATTCCACCAAATTAGCTTTACGAGAATTATCCCCTCCGTACATAGCTCGTATTTGAGGTATAGTAACATGACTTTCGTCTATGATAACCATAAAATCCTTTGGAAAGTAATCCATAAGACAGAAAGGCCGTGTCCCGGCTGCTCGTCCGTCAAAGTATCGCGAATAGTTCTCTATTCCAGAGCAATGGCCAACCTCTCTAATCATTTCCAAATCATAAGTAACCCTTTCTTGTATACGCTTGGCTTCCAGATTTTTCCCTATCGACTGAAAAAATTCAACCTGCTTACCCAAATCAATTTCTATTTCTCCTATTGCTCTATCTATACGTTCTTTTGTTGTAACAAAAATATTAGCAGGATATACCTTATAATCATTGAAAAGAGTAATAGTATGTCCACTCACCGGATCTACACTCTCAATGGATTCTATTTCTTCACCCCAGAAAATAACTCTTAATATAATATCTGCATAAGCCAAAAATATATCGACAGTATCGCCTTTCACTCGGAAATTACCTCTATCCAGTACGACTTCATTTCTTGAATAAAGGCTATTGACCAAAGAACGAAGAAAATTATTTCTCTCCAGTTTCATGCCTACATGAAGGTCGATAACATTACTATGAAAATCTTCAGGATTCCCGATACCATACAGACAAGACACAGACGAAACCACAATGACGTCCTTCCGCCCGGATAGCAAAGACGATGTAGTCGATAACCGGAGTTTCTCTATTTCATCATTTATCGCAAGATCTTTCTCTATATACGTATCTGTGGTTGGGATATAAGCTTCCGGCTGATAATAATCATAATACGATACAAAATATTCCACAGCATTATCCGGGAAAAAGCCCTTAAACTCACCGTACAATTGTGCTGCCAAAGTTTTATTATGACTAAGAATCAACGTCGGTTTTTGGACCCTTTCAATGACGTTAGCCATTGTAAAAGTCTTTCCTGAACCGGTTACCCCCAACAAAGTCTGATAAGGAATATTATCCTTAATGCCCTGACTCAATTCATCAATAGCTTCCGGTTGGTCTCCGGTAGGTTTATATGAAGAAACTATTTTAAACTCCATAAGACAATTTTGTATAGCCAATTATTATCCAGTTATTATCGAGCTTCAGGTATGATGAATATAAGTATCACGTAAGCGACAGTTATCGGGAAAAAACCGGTAAATACCGCAGCTAATATGACGATTACTCTCATGAGAGTAACATCTATATCGAAATAATCGGCCAGCCCGCCACAGACTCCGGCTATTATTTTATTGTTTGACCGTAAAAGTTTTTTTTCAGACATAATTTGTATGGATATTTTGATGCGAATATACGAAAAAATGGTACAATATTAGGGAGACATTATATAGAATTAAAGCATTATAATTCTTTACAATAGAATATTTATTTCAAATAAAATTTTATCAATCCATTTTTATAACATATTAAAAGTTTTTCCGTTAATATATGTATGAATCGGCATTTTTTGCTTACTTTGCCTAAAATACATAAAATAACAATAAAAAGCAGGAATATTAGAAATGATTTGGAACGAAACCATGGAATGCATGAAGCGTGAAGATATGCGCAAATTGCAAGGGATACGCTTGAAACAAACTGTCGAGAGAGTATATCATAATACACCTTTTTATCGAAAAAAAATGCAGGAAATAGGAATAACACCTAATGATATAAATTCTATTGACGATATTGTAAAATTACCGTTCACAACAAAACAAGATTTACGGGACAATTACCCGTTTGGCCTCTTTGCCGTACCTATGTCTGAGATTGTGCGTTTACACGCATCGTCAGGAACTACTGGACGGCCTACTGTCGTTGGATATACTCGTCAAGACCTTGTAACTTGGGCCGAATCAGTAGCGCGATGTCTCTCTGCTTACGGAACCGATAAAAATGATATATTTCACGTATCATATGGCTATGGTTTATTTACTGGAGGAATGGGACTACATTACGGTGTCGAAAATCTAGGTGCGACAGTCATACCCATGTCAAGTGGAAATACTGCAAAACAAATACAACTGATGCGAGATTTCGGGCCCACAGCTCTGGCTTGTACACCTTCTTACGCATTATATTTGGCAGATGCCATACAGGATTCTGGCATACCGAGAGAAGAGTTTAAATTGAGAGTTGGCATATTCGGTGCAGAACCTTGGACCGAAAATATGCGCCGTGAAATAGAATCCAAACTAGGCATAAAAGCTTACGATATTTACGGGCTCAGTGAAGTTATGGGACCGGGAGTCGCCCATGAATGCGAATATCAGCATGGAGCCCATATCAGTGAAGACCATTTTTATCCGGAAATAATAGACCCTAAAACATTAGAACCCTTAGCCCCCGGAGAGTCAGGAGAATTAGTATTCACTACAATCACTAAAGAAGGTCTGCCTTTGCTAAGATATCGTACCAAAGATTTATGTTCGTTAATATACGAACCATGTCCTTGCGGTAGAACCACAGTTCGTATGACCCGAATTACAGGACGCAGCGATGATATGTTGATTATTCGAGGTGTAAACGTATTCCCGTCCCAAGTCGAAAGTGTAATACTTGAAATGCAAGAATTCGAACCTCATTACATGCTGATTGTCGATCGCAAAAATAATTTGGATACTCTCGAAGTATTGGTTGAAGTGCGTCCCGAATGCTATTCCGACGAAATTACCCGAATGGTAGAATTAAAAAAGAAAATAGCTCACCGTTTGCAAAGCGTACTGGGCATTGCCGCAAATGTAAAATTAGTGGAACCACGTAGCCTCGAACGCAGTCAAGGAAAAGCCAAACGAGTGATAGATAACCGAAATATACAATAAACCTGTAAATATTATGATTATAAAGCAATTATCGGTTTTTCTCGAAAACAAAACTGGACGTATAAATGAAGTGACCTCAGTGTTAGGAAATGCTGGAATCAATTTATCGGCATTCAGTATGGCTGAAAATGCAGAATTTGGTATTCTTAGAGTCATTGTGTCAGACCCGGATAAGGCCTACAAACTACTTAAAGACAATCATTTCGGAGTAACATTGACGGAAGTTGTCTGCCTAAATTGTCCGAATACCCCGGGAGCCTTATCAAAAGCATTGCACTATCTGTCAGAGGCAGGAGTATTTATTGAATACATGTATGCCTTTTCTTCAGGCGACGTTGCACATGTGGTAATTCGCCCCAACGATATAAATATGTGTATCGATATTTTGCGTAGACACAGCCTTGAGTTGATGGCTGCACACCAACTATATCAATTGTAATCTTTTTTAATAATCATATATATAGAATAGTACAGGTCGGCAATACACAGCAGAGACCTGTGCTATTTTATTTATTTAATAGAGTATATCCGTTAAAATTCATTTTTTTGTTTTTGTTATTCGATGCTATTTCCTACATTTGCACATTATTTAAGCATATGAAAAGAAAAATTATATATTTATTTGCCATAATCATGCTTTTCGCTTCATGTAGCGAATACAATAAAATACTTAAAAGCCAAGATTATGAGCTAAAATATGAATATGCTAAGAAATATTTTGAACAGAAAAAATATTCGAGAGCGTATACATTATTGGAAGAGTTGGTAACCATATTCAAAGGTACCGACAAAGCTGAGGAATCACTTTATTTACTGGCAAGAAGTCATTATCTGGCCAAAGATTATATCACCTCAGGGCAATATTTTACAACATATTATACCAATTATCCTAAAGGACAATATGCCGAATTATCCAGATTCTACGCAGGATATGGATATTATCTGGATTCTCCCGAACCGGCACTCGACCAGTCAGGAACATATAAGGCAATAGATGAGTTACAAATGTTTTTGGAATACTTTCCCAAAAGTGAAAGAGCCAAAGAAGCGCAAGACATAATCATTTCTTTACAAGAAAAATTGGTAGAAAAAGAATTGTTAAGTGCTCAATTGTACTATAATTTAGGGAACTATATGGGCAATAATTATGAGTCGGCAGTAATAACGGCTCAAAATGCATTGAGAGACTATCCCTACACAAAATATAGAGAAACATTATCTTTCCTTATTTTGAAAGCTAAGTTTCAGGAAGCTACTCAAAGTGTTGAAGAAAAGAAAATAGACCGTTTTCGGGACGTAATTGATGAATATTACAGTTTCATAAATGAATTTCCCGAATCTTCTAATATGAAAGAGGCCAAACGCATGTTTAATGTAGCAAATAAATACGTAAAAGAATAATCGAAAAGAGATATGGATTACAAAAAATCGAATGCACCCACTAACACGGTGACCCGCGATATGATCGCATTGTCAGAAGATACAGGTAATGTATATGAGACCGTTTGTATTATTGGTAAAAGAGCCAATCAGATTGCAGTTGAAATGAAGGCTGATTTGGAAAAAAAATTACAAGAATTTGCTTCTTATAATGATAATCTGGAAGAGGTTTTCGAAAACCGGGAACAAATTGAGATTTCCAAATATTATGAAAAGTTGCCAAAACCCACATTGATTGCAACTCAAGAATATATTGAAGGGAAGATATATTATAAAAATCCAGCCAAAGAAAAAGAAAATCTTTAACTCATAAGAAAATAGAAAAGCTGTCTCAAAATAAATTTGGGGCAGCTTTTTTGTGTCAATGCTTATTGATAAAAATATCTGACAAAACCTACCTTTTTTCTGTCAAAGCTTATTTTTGTATCATATATTAAAAATGATATTCAAAACTGTACAAGAAAATCTCCGGTAAGAGAAACCACGGAAAAGGAATGAGGAAAATTTCTTTTTTAAAGAATATCAATGATTCATGTTTAGAATAAAATAGAGGCCATCTCAATATATATTTTGAGACAGCCTCGTTTTCATCAACACATAATCATCTAAAAACAAGTTCATCAAAATCTATTTGATAGTGGAACTTGTTTTTTCTTTCGCCGGGTATTTGCTCGTATATTTCCGATAGAATATTTTTCACCATAATAAAACTCATACCGGAAACTTCTATTTTTATTTGATTTAGAGGAATTAACTTCGGAACGACTTTTGTCATCAAAAAAGCCAATTCTTCAGAATATTTACTTATTGCTTCTTTTTTTCCTTTATCTGAGAGGCAGACAATGATATCGTCGATATTAATATTCATATTGTCTGTTATAAAGTCAAATTTTTTGTATTTTTGTTCAAAATTTTGGGAATTTTCTATGACATTCTTTAACTCTTTCAGCCGATGGATAATATCGTGACCAGGCATTAAAAGATAATTGGAGGATGTAATATCTTGTTCCCACGAAATAGTAAATTCTCTATTTTCAGATAATTGTATTTCTGTAAATATTTGAGAATGATTATTTTTCAAATAAAGACATATATCTTTGAGACCTTCACCAAGAGATATATCATCACATTGCTGGTCAATGGTGGCATTTATATAGTCTTTGTTGTGGGTGTATTTTATGATAAAATAATTTGTCATATTAATGTTGTTTCTTAGGTTAAAACAAGATTAATGCAGAAATGTTTTTACTTATTATGTAAACAAATATTTATTGAACTTGTTTTAACTTATGGCAAACGAAATTAGTATTAAATAAGATAAAATTTACAATATGGCATTAAAGAGGTTTGGTGTTTCATTAGATGAGGAATTGGTCAATTCTCTTGACCGGTTTGTTATAGATAATGGTTTTGCCAATCGTTCACAGGCTATTCGTTTTCTTGTAGAAAAAAACATAGCGGAAAAAAAATGGCAATGCAATCATATCGTTGCAGGAACGATAATTATTATGTATGACCAGTCTAAGAAAAATATACCTCAGCGAATCGACGAAATACAACAATTTTATCAAGATGTTATTTTATCATCGGCACAATATTATCTGAATAAAAACTTTTGCTTGCATATTGCTACGGTTAAAGGAGAAGCTTATCGATTGACAGAGTTATCAGACAAATTGGTCTCCATACGGGATATTAAACACGGTAAATTGGTTATGAGTCGGGCAGATTAATTTTTTTTGGGGTACAAAGTAACACGATTCAGAAAAATAATAACACGAATTAAAGGTCATTTTTTTTGTGCTCAAATAATATATTAAGAAATAATTATTTTATGTATCATATTTGAAAAATGTAGGTTGAAATATTTTACAACTAACTAAATACGATTCTATCGTAACACGATTTTATGAAAAGATATTACAAATAATAAATAAAAAATGAAACAAAAACTTCAAATTACAGCATTATTCGTGTTTTGTTTGGCAGGATATAATCCCGCTAAAGCAGACCGTTCATTATCTGATACCTTAGAAATAGAGCAAGTCGTTGTAACTGCTAATAAAACTTTGGTAAATAAGAACAATATTCCACTATCTGTATCTGTTATAACAAGGGAAGAAATAGATAAAAGTAGTGAATCGGCTCTATTACCAGTATTGTCACAACGAGTTCCCGGACTATTCGTTACTCAGAAAGGTATCACAGGATTCGGTGTATCGAATGGAGGAGCAGGGGCAGTAAATATTCGAGGGGTCGGGGCTGGGAACAAAGTCCTGATGTTGTTCGACGGACAACCTCAATGGGCAGGAGTTTTTGGGCACAGCTTACCCGATACCTATGTAGCTTCCGACGTAGATAGAGTAGAAGTGATACGAGGCCCAGGCTCCTTACTATATGGCTCCAATGCTATGGGCGGAGTCGTGAATATCATAACCCGTAGCCAACACGAAGAAGGGGTTACAACACATGCCCGGATAATGTATGGGTCGTATAATACGCAGAAATATATGGTGAACAATGGAGTGAAATTGGGTAAATTCAACAGCTTTTTCTCTATCAATCACGACCGTACTGATGGTCATCGTCCCAATTCTCAATTTAATATAACTAATGGTTTCGGCAAATTAGGCTATAATATAAATAACCACTTTTCAGTGATGGGAGATGTCAGTTTAGCATACTATGACACTCATAATCCCGGTACGATAGATGAACCTATGTATCATAACTGGATGAAAATATGGAGAGGTACAGCTTCTGCCTCCTTGTCCAATAAATTCGATAAACATAACGGTGCAATACAACTGTTTTATAATTGGGGGAATCATAAAATAGACGATGGACAGAATACAGATATCCCCAGCACATATTATTTCCGTTCTACCGATTTCAATTATGGCGTTTTGGCATATGAATCGTTCTTTCTGTTTCCCGGAAATCAATTTACTTTAGGGGTAGATTATAAGAATTGGGGAGGACATGCATGGAATGATAACTTCGACGGAACAGAAAAACTAATTATAGATAAAAGCGTGCATGAACTGGCTGGATATATTGTTATGCAACAAGAATTGTGGAGCATTTTGAACTTGAATGCCGGAGTCCGTTATGAACATAATACTACATTCGGAAACGAATGGGTTCCGCAAGCCGGATTGACGATTAATCCCTTCCACGGAAATACGATTAAAGCATCCTTTTCTAAAGGTTTCAGAAGTCCGAATATAAGAGAACTATACATGTATGCTCCGGCTAATCCCGATTTGAAACCGGAAAGTATGCTCAATTATGAAATATCGGTCGGACAACAATTCTTAAATGGGAAATTGCATGCGGAAATTACAGCATTTTATATCGATGGAAAAAATACCATTGTGGCGACTCCCGTTAACGGGAAAATGAAAAATATAAATACGGGAAAATTTTATAACAAAGGGGTGGAATTTGATTTATCATACCACTTTCTTAAAAACTGGAATTTCGGAACTAACTATAGTTATTTACACATGAATAAACCTTTGGTCGGTGCTCCTGAACATAAATTATTCGGAGAAATTGACTATACCCCTGGAAAATGGAGCTTTACACTTAATACTCAGTCCATTTTCAATCTTTATGTTACTACAAAACCGGTAGATAAAGAAAACTATACTCTTTTGAATGCTCGGATAGCATATCGTTTCGGAAATGACAAACGTAATATAACTTTATTTGTAAAAGGTGAGAATTTAACGAATACTTCGTATACAATCAACGAAGGCTTTCCCATGCCGGGAATTATCGCGATGGGAGGTATCGACGTGAGATTTTAATTGAAGTAATCACAAGAAAGAAGGAGGTATACTGTTTTCGGGATACCTCCTTCTTTCTATCTTTTTACAGAATCATTTATATTCTTCCCAACTCTTAATTTGTATTTCACTGATATTCATACTACAAAATGCTCCGATAAAAGCCGAAGCTAAACGAGCATTTGTAATCAATGGAATATTGAAGTCTATAGCTGCTCGACGTATTTTGTAACCGTTGTCTAATTCAGTTTGAGTCAGATTCTTAGGAATGTTTACAACAAAATCTATTTCTTTATTGTGAATCATATCCAAAGCCTGGGGAAATTGCTTAGTTTCGCTGGGCCAATATACCCGTGTAGAAGGGATTCCATTATCTGCCAAGAATTTATGGGTCCCGCCTGTTGCGAAAAGCTTGTATCCTTTGTTATGTAGCATGACAGCAGCATCGAGCATATCAGTTTTTTGCTTTGCCGTACCCGTTGATAACAAGATATTTTTCTCTGGAATAGAGTATCCTACAGATAGCATCGATTTCAACACAGCTTCATAAGTATCGTCTCCAATACAACCGACTTCTCCGGTAGATGCCATATCTACACCTAAAACCGGATCTGCCTTTTGCAATCTGGAAAAAGAAAATTGAGATGCTTTTATCCCGACATAGTCCAAATCAAATTCGTTTTTGTTCGGTTTCTCTACCGGAAGTCCCATCATCACCTTTGTCGCCAATTCTATAAAGTTTATTTTCAATACTTTTGAAACAAATGGGAAACTTCTCGATGCTCTCAAATTACATTCGATTACCTTGATATCATTATTTTTAGCCAAAAATTGGATATTGAAAGGTCCGGATATTTTTAATTCTTTAGCGATTTGACCGGCAATTTTCTTTATGCGACGAACGGTCTCCACATATAATTTTTGAGGAGGAAATTGTATCGTTGCATCCCCAGAATGTACTCCGGCAAATTCTATGTGTTCCGATATAGCATACATGACTACTTCTCCGTTGCAAGCAACAGCATCCATTTCGATTTCTTTTGCATGTTGTATAAATTCACTTACAACTACCGGATGTTTTTTCGAAACATTAGCTGCTAACTGAAGAAATTGTTTCAACTCCGTATCATTGGAACATACATTCATTGCAGCACCCGACAATACATAAGAAGGACGTACTAATACTGGATAGCCCACTTCGTCGACAAAATCAAAAATATCGTTGAGAGTACTTAATTCTCTCCAACGAGGTTGGTCGATTCCCAGTCTGTCAAGCATCGACGAAAATTTATGTCGGTCTTCCGCATTATCTATAGATGTAGCTGAAGTTCCCAGAATATTTACATTCTGTTCATCAAGGCGAGTTGCTAAATTGTTGGGGATTTGTCCTCCGGTAGAAAGTATGACACCATGAGGATTTTCGAGTTCGATGATATCCATCACCCGTTCGAAAGTCAATTCATCGAAATAAAGTCGGTCGCACATATCATAATCGGTAGAGACAGTTTCAGGATTATAATTAATCATTACCGATCTCCAACCTTCTTTTCGAATCGTATTAAGAGCGTTGACACTGCACCAGTCGAATTCAACCGAACTACCGATACGGTAGGCTCCAGAGCCTAAAACGATAATCGACCGTTGATCTCCCAAGTATTTTACATCATTTTCTGCACCGTTATACGTCAAATATAGATAATTGGTTTGTGCTGGATACTCTGCAGCTAAAGTATCGATTTGTTTCACTACAGGAGTTATGCCCTTCTTTTTTCTTAAATTCCGTATCGTAAGTATCGTAGCTTCGGCATCGTCCATTTTGTCTTGCAATATCGAGCGGCCTATTTGAAAATCCGAAAAGCCTTGCTTTTTAGCTGTTCTCAATAAATCTTCAGGTATTTTCTCTATATCCTGGATAGTTTCAAGTTCAATAGCTGTCCTGATGATATTATGAAGTTTTTGTAAAAACCATTTATCTATATGAGTCAGTTTATGTACTTGATCTATGGTGTATCCCTGCCGGAATGCTTTCGAAATAACGAAAATACGTTTATCGGTCGGTTCTCTTAAAGCCTTGTCTATATCTGTAATAATAAGCTCTTTATTGCTAACAAATCCATGCATTCCTTGACCAATCATGCGCAGCCCTTTTTGAATAGCTTCTTCAAATGTACGACCGATAGCCATAACTTCACCCACTGATTTCATACTCGAGCCTAACTCTCTGTCTACACCTTGAAATTTGGCTAAATCCCAACGAGGTATTTTGCACACGATATAATCTAATGCAGGCTCGAAAAATGCAGATGTCGTTTTTGTAACCGAATTATTCAAATCAAATAATCCGTATCCTAAACCCAGCTTTGCTGCGACAAAAGCAAGAGGATACCCCGTTGCTTTCGAGGCCAAGGCCGAAGAACGGCTCAATCGGGCATTGACTTCGATAACCCGGTAATCTTCCGACTGTGGATCAAAAGCATATTGGACATTACATTCCCCTACAATACCAATATGCCGGATAATTCGTATCGCCAGCTCTCGTAATTTATGATATTCACTATTGGTAAGAGTTTGAGATGGAGCCACAACGATACTTTCTCCCGTATGAATACCCAATGGGTCGAAATTTTCCATATTACATACTGTAATACAGTTATCAAATCTGTCCCGCACCACTTCATACTCGATTTCTTTCCAGCCTTTCAACGACTTTTCGACCAATATTTGGGGAGAAAACGATAGCGCTTTTTCGGCCATACGTTTCAGTTCTTCAGGATTGTCACAGAACCCACTACCTAAACCACCTAAAGCATAAGCTGCACGGATTATAATCGGATAACCCAATTCATCAGCTGCTTCCAGAGCACCTCCTAAATTGTCGGTAGCAATACTCTTTATTGTTTTTACATTTATCTCATCCAGTTTTTTCACGAAAAGTTCTCGGTCTTCAGTATCAATGATTGCTTGTACCGGAGTTCCTAAGACTTCCACATTATATTTTTCCAATACTCCAGATTGATATAATTTGACACCGCAATTCAGGGCTGTTTGCCCTCCGAATGCCAGTAAAATACCATCCGGTGTCTCTTTTCGTATTACTTTTTCGACAAAATACGGAGTCACAGGCAGAAAATATATTTTATCAGCGACACCTTCCGACGTTTGTACCGTAGCAATATTAGGGTTTATCAGTACGGTATAAATACCTTCTTCTTTCAAAGCTTTCAGAGCTTGTGAACCTGAATAGTCAAATTCCCCGGCTTCTCCGATTTTCAAAGCACCGGAACCCAGAATCAAAACTTTCTTAATGTTATCTTTTATATGGCTCATCTATTTCTATTTTTACAAGTTTAAAGCATATTTACAAATTCGTCGAAGAGAAATTCCGTGTCAGTAGGTCCACTGGCCGCTTCTGGATGGAATTGAGCAGAAAACCACGGTTTGGCTTTATGTCTTATACCTTCATTTGTACCGTCATTCATATTGATAAAAAGAGGTTCCCATTCATCACTTAGTGTGTTGTTATCTACGGCAAAACCGTGATTTTGTGAAGTTATAAAGCATCGGTCGGTACCAATCATACGTACCGGTTGGTTGTGGCTCCTATGTCCGTATTTTAACTTATAAGTAGAAGCTCCGCTGGCCTTCGCCAATAACTGATTTCCCATACAGATACCGAAAATCGGTTTATCCTCTTTCATGGCCTTTCGAATATTTTCGACAGTAGCATTGCATAAATCTGGATTTCCCGGACCATTCGATATGAATAATCCGTCATAACTGAGCATATTAAAATCGTAATCCCAGGGAACTCGTACCACTGTTGCATCTCGTTTCAATAGACATCTAATTATATTATGTTTCACCCCACAGTCGACCAAAACGATACGCTTTCGACCCCGTTCATATGTGATAATATCTTTACAACTAACTCTTGCTACCTGATTTTCCATATTAGGGTCTATAAAATCGATTTCATTATCGTTATCAAAAACGATTTTTCCTTTCATCGAACCGTTTTCTCTCAACCTTTTCGTCAGTTCCCGCGTGTCTATTCCGAAAATACCGGGTATTTTTTCCTCTTTTAACCAAGCGGCAAGACTTCGGGTCGCATTCCAATGACTATATTCAAACGAATAATCGGAGATAATAACGCCTTCGACGTGTATTTTCTCCGATTCATAAAAAGTGGATAAATTGTCATTGTTAAAAGAACGGGGAGGAACCCCATAATTTCCAACTAACGGAAATGTTATAACCAAAATTTGACCTGAATAAGAAGGATCTGTCAGACTCTCGGGATATCCCACCATTGCCGTATTAAAAACAACTTCTCCGGCTGTAGCTTTTTCATAACCGAATGATTTTCCCCGAAATACAGTTCCGTCATCTAAGATTAGAGAGACGCTTTTTATATTCTGCATATACGATAGATTAATGTGATTATTGTTATAGTAAGGTGGTTTCTATCGTAAAAACCATGCAAAGCTAAAGAAAAAAAATGAAATATCGGCATATATTCATATATTATTTTTCTATTTTTAATTGAAATAACAAATTGCACAGTATATATAGTAATATGATAACAATTTGTTATATATATTGTATTTTTTATGATTATATTGTAACAAATAATTTTTTTATGTAATTTTTGTACACAATATTTTTGTATATAATATATCAATATGTTTATATTTGCAGAAAAATAATAACAAAAAGATATATTATTTAGTTTTTCAGTTTACAAAATGTAAAAATAAGATGAGATTCACTAAAATGCAGGGTGCTGGTAACGATTATATATATGTAAACGGATTTCAAGAAAATATAAAAAATCCTGAAAGGTTGGCCATAGAATTGAGTGACAGGCATTTTGGTGTCGGATCAGATGGATTGGTTATTATTTTGCCGTCGAAAAGGTGTGATTTCAAAATGAGAATGTTCAATCCAGATGGCTCGGAAGCGGAGATGTGTGGTAATGCATCCAGATGCATCGGAAAATATGTATATGATAAAGGGTTAACTGATAAAAAGGAAATTACTCTTGAAACTAAAGCCGGAATAAAAAAGCTGAAATTTACAGTTACAAAAAATAAAGTAAAAAACGTGTGTGTTGATATGGGAGAACCTATTATTTCTCCTTCTCTAATTCCCGTATCGAAAATAGGTGATTCCATCATCGGAGAACCATTTTCTGTCGGGGATGAACAATATAAGATAACTTGCATATCTATGGGAAATCCTCATACCGTTATCTTTTTGGAAAGTTTTGATAATATAGATTTACATCAGACAGGTTATTCTATCGAACATCATCCTCTGTTCCCTCAACGAACAAATGTTGAATTTGCAATAATAGAATCAAAAAACAATATACGGATGAGAGTGTGGGAAAGAGGGACAGGAGAAACTCTTGCTTGCGGAACAGGAGCCTGTGCTACGTTAGTAGCTGCGGTACTGAATGGATTTGCAGAAAGGAAGGCTGTGCTTCATTTATTAGGAGGTGACTTGCTAATAGAATGGAATGATTTGGATAATCATATCTATATGACGGGAGATGCAATTACCGTTTTTGAAGGGGAGACAGTCGATCGATTTTAATAAAGTATGAAAAGAGACGAGAAATATTTAGTTATATGGCATTAGTTAATGAGCAGTTTTTAAAATTATCGGAGAGCTATCTTTTTAGTGAAATTACTAAGAAAGTAAACGCTTTTAAAGTGATTCATCCTGAAGCAAAAGTAATCAGATTGGGAATTGGAGATGTAACTCTTCCTTTGCCAGAAGCAGTTATTGATGCATTGCACAAGGCTGTAGACGAAATGTCCGTTTCAGAGACATTCAAAGGGTATGGTCCAGAACAGGGATACCGTTTTTTAATCGATACGATTATCAAACATGATTATGAAACAAGAGGAATTTCCTTAGACCCGGATGAAGTCTTTATCAATGATGGAGCCAAAAGCGATACAGGGAATATAGGAGATATATTAAGCAAAGACAATCGCATTGCGGTGACCGACCCGGTGTATCCAGTATATATCGATTCCAATGTGATGGGGTGTCGTGCAGGAGAGAAAAACGAGGACGGCCGTTGGAGCAATATTGTTTATATTCCTTGCAATGCAGAAAACCATTTTATTCCGGAACTTCCAGAGATACGTCCCGACGTGATTTATTTGTGTTATCCGAATAACCCTACCGGAACAGCTTTATCAAAAAAGGAACTAAAAAAATGGGTGAATTATGCAATATCCAATAATATCCTTATTTTGTTTGATGCTGCTTATGAAGCATTTATCCAGGAAGAGGATGTTCCTCATAGTATTTATGAAATCAAAGGAGCAAAACAAGTTGCAATTGAATTCCGAAGTTTCTCTAAAACAGCAGGATTTACTGGTTTAAGATGTGGATATACGGTTGTACCGAAAGAACTAAAGGCCTTTAATTTCGCTGGAGATAAAATCTCATTGAACCGATTATGGAACCGACGGCAAAGTACGAAATTCAATGGTACTGCTTACATAGTACAACGAGCAGCAGAAGCAATCTATACTCCTGAAGGGAAAGTTCAGACTAAAGTTCGTATCAATTATTATATGAGAAATGCGAAATTGTTGCACGATAATTTAAAATCGATAGGATTAGAAGTTTTCGGAGGTGTAAACGCTCCTTATATATGGGTGAAAGCTCCGAAGGGTATTACTTCGTGGAAGTTTTTCGATAGACTACTTTTTGAAAGACATATCATCGGAACTCCAGGTGTTGGATTTGGTCCGTCCGGTGAAGGGTATTTGCGGCTTACTGCATTCGGAAAGTATGAAGACACCTTCGAAGCTATAGAACGTCTGAAAAACTGGAAAATATAAAAAATAATTACACACGATAACGAATAAATTTATCTGTTATGTCAACATTAAGATTCAAAGTAGTAGAAGAGGCTTTTACCCATAAAGCTGTAGCAGTGGAAGAACCTGCAGAACGTCCTTCAGAATATTTTGCCAAGTATGTGTTTAATCGCGAAAAAATGTTTAAATATTTACCGAAAAAAACATATGATGCCTTGGTAAATGTAATTGATAACGGTGCACCTTTTAATCGAGAAATAGCAGATAGTGTTGCAGCTGGAATGAAAAAATGGGCAATGGAAATGGGAGCTACTCATTATACCCATTGGTTTCACCCTTTGACAGAAGGCACGGCCGAAAAACATGATTCTTTTATTGAACACGATAGTAAAGGTGGTGTTGTAGAAGAATTCTCCGGAAAATTATTGATTCAACAAGAACCTGATGCATCGAGCTTCCCTAACGGGGGTATTCGTAATACGTTTGAGGCGAGGGGATATTCTGCTTGGGACCCATCATCTCCCGCTTTCATTGTAGACGATACTCTATGTATTCCTACGATATTCGTTTCGTACACCGGAGAGTCGTTAGATTATAAGACACCTTTGTTAAGGGCTTTGAATAGTGTGAATAAAGCCGCTACTGCTGTATGCAATTACTTCGACCCTAATGTAAAGAAAGTCTTTTCATATTTAGGCTGGGAACAAGAATATTTTTTAGTAGATGAAGCTTTGTATTCGGCTCGCCCTGACCTTTTGTTGACAGACCGCACATTGATGGGACATGATAGCGCGAAAAACCAACAGCTTGAAGACCACTATTTCGGTGCTATACCTACCCGAGTTTCGGCTTTTATGAAAGACCTCGAAATAGAATGTCTGAAGTTAGGTATACCAGCCAAAACCCGTCATAACGAGGTTGCTCCTAACCAGTTTGAGTTGGCGCCTATATTTGAAGAAGTGAATCTTGCAAACGACCACAACCTCTTGTTGATGAGTGTGATGAAAAAAGTCGCACGTCGTCACAATTTCAGAGTTTTGTTACACGAGAAACCGTTCAAGGGAGTCAATGGGTCAGGTAAGCACAATAACTGGTCTTTAGGTACTGATACCGGCATATTACTTTTTGCACCGGGAAAAACTCCGAAAGAAAATTTACAGTTCATGACATTTATTATTAATGTGATGACCGCAGTTTATCGCCACAATGGACTATTGAAAGCAAGTATTGCATCGGCTACTAATGGACACCGTTTAGGAGCCAATGAAGCACCGCCCGCTATCATATCTATATTTATGGGAAAACAGGTCAGCGAGATTTTAGATACTATGGCATCTTTCAATTCAAAAGATGATTTTAAGATGAACGGTAAAGAAGGGTTTGATTTGGGAGTTACCCAAATCCCAGAAATACTTCGTGACAATACCGACCGTAATCGAACATCACCATTTGCTTTTACTGGTAATAGATTTGAATTCAGAGCTGTAGGATCTTCGGCAAACTGTGCTTCGGCAATGATTGCTTTAAATGCTGCAGTAGCCGATCAGTTACAAGAGTTCAAAACGTTAGTGGATAGTCGTATCGCTAAAGGCGAATCTACCGAGAAAGCAATACTATCCGTATTAAAAGAATATATAAACGAATCGAAAAATATTCGTTTCGATGGAAACGGTTATAGCGATGAATGGAAAGCTGAAGCTGCTCGCCGCGGATTAGATTGCGAAACCAGTGTTCCTGTAATTTACGATAATTATTTGAAACCAGAAAGTGTGAAGATGTTTACCGACACACATGTATTCTCAGAAGTAGAACTTCATGCCAGAAATGAGGTAAAATGGGAGACGTATACCAAGAAGATACAGATAGAAGCTCGTGTACTTGGAGATTTGGCAATAAATCATATTGTCCCTGTTGCGACTCGTTATCAATCTCTTTTGCTGGATAATGTTTTTAAGATTAAGAGTTTGTTCCCAGCCGAAAAGAGTGAAGTTATCGCAAATCAGGATATGGAAGTAATCGAAAAAATTGCAGCCCATTTATTGGTGATAAAAGAGAAAGTTCATACGATGATCGAAGCCCGGAAGGTTGCCAATAAAATAGAATCTGAGAGAGAAAAAGCCATAGCATATCATGATACGGTTGCCCCATTGATGGATGAAATACGTTACCATATTGATAAACTTGAGCTGATGGTCGATAATGAAATGTGGCCATTGCCCAAATACAGAGAATTGTTATTTATTCGATAGTTTTTTTACGGTTACGGAAGGAGAAAAGATATAGTTTTTAGTTCATGTTTCTCGTTTCACGTTTTTCAAATTCTTATCGTTACTTTTCAAGTTCCGTAACCGTTTTTACCAAGTTATTAAATTATGCAACAGTATAGATTACCACATCGACAAGGATTATATGACCCCAGCTACGAGCATGACGCTTGTGGAGTGGGGCTATTGGTTAATATACATGGGGTTAAGTCTCATCAAATTGTAGAAAAAGGATTACAGGTTTTAGAGCATATGGTACACCGCGGAGCTGAAGGTGCCGACTCGAAAACCGGAGATGGTGCCGGCATTATGGTGCAGATACCTCACGAATTTATTCTGTTACAAGGAATCGCTGTACCCGAAAAAGGTCGTTATGGCACAGGATTGGTATTTTTACCAAAAGATGTTGAGGAACAATCTGAGATGTTGGACGTAATACGTAAGATCATTACAGAAGAAGGCCTTTCCCTGTTGGCAATTAGAGACGTTCCTGTTAACAGTTCTGTATTAGGTACCGGATCATTAGCCACTGAACCAGATATTAAGCAGTTATTCATTACCGACACAACCGAGAATACCTTACTTGAACCCAAATTATATGTCCTTCGCAAAAAGATTGAAAAACAAATCTTAGATTCGGCTTTTAAAAATAAAAGAGCCTTTTACATTGTCAGTCTTTCGTCTCAAAACATCGTATATAAAGGGATGTTGTCATCTTTACAATTGCGTTATTATTTCCCCGATTTAATAAGCCCTTATTTTACGTCGGGAATGGCATTGGTGCATTCCCGTTTCAGTACCAATACTTTTCCGACTTGGGATTTGGCACAACCGTTTAGGCTATTGGGACATAATGGAGAAATAAATACTATACGAGGCAATCGTTTATGGATGGAAGCCCGTGAAAGCGTTCTGCAACCGTCGAATCTCGGAAAAGAACCTCTTACTCCAATTATACAGCCTGATATGAGTGATAGTGCCTCATTGGATAATGTGCTCGAATATTTTGTTATGGCGGGAATGAGCTTACCTCAAGCATTGGCGATGTTGATTCCTGAAAGTTTCAATGATAAAAATCCAATATCGACAGATTTGAAAGCTTTTTATGAATACCATAGTATTTTGATGGAACCGTGGGATGGCCCCGCAACATTACTTTTCTCAGACGGACGATATGCCGGAGGTATGCTCGACAGGAACGGTTTGAGACCAGCACGCTATTTGATTACCCAAAACGATATGATGGTTATAGCATCGGAGACCGGAGTTTTAGCTTTTGAAGCGGCCGAAATTAAAGAAAGAGGACGTTTACGCCCGGGAAAGATGTTGCTTATCGATATGGAAAAAGGTAAAATTTATAAAGATGCGATGCTGAAAGAAGAATTGGCAGGAGCATTTCCATATAAAGAATGGCTTTCGAAAAATCGGATTAAATTGGATGAAATCAGCTCGGGACGTACAGTAAAACATAGTATAGAAGACTATCCTCAACTATTACAAGTATTCGGGTATCATAGAGAAGATGTCGAAAAAATAATGACTCCTATGATAGTTGATTCCAAAGAACCGGTTAGTTCAATGGGAAACGATACACCTTTGGCCGTATTATCCGACCAACCTCAACGATTGTTCAGTTATTTCCGTCAACAATTCGCCCAAGTAACGAATCCTCCGATTGATCCTCTGCGAGAAGAACTGGTAATGTCTTTAAGTAGCTACATCGGGGCGATTCATCAAAATTTACTGGAACCCTCGCCAGAGTTGTGCAAAATGGTCGAACTGAAACGTCCGATATTGACGAATACCGAACTTGACATTCTTTGCAATTTAAGATACAAAGGTTTCCGTACTCGGAAATTACCCATGCTTTTCTCTGTAAAAGAAGGTACTCGGGGATTAGAAAAAGCCATAGAAAATCTTTGTCATGAAGCTGAAAAAGCTGTAGATGAAGACTGTAACTATATTGTATTGAGCGACAGAAATATCGATAAAGATACAGCCCCCATACCGTCTTTATTAGCTGTTTCGGCTGTTCATCACTATCTCATATCTCAAAGAAAAAGGGTACAAATTGCATTAGTTGTAGAAACAGCCGAAGCAAGAGAAGTGATGCATTTTGCTCTTTTATTAGGATATGGAGCCAGTGCCATAAATCCCTATCTTGCTTTTGCTGTTGTCAACGATTTGGTAGAACGTAAAGAAATACAATTGGATTATCATACAGCCGAGAAAAATTATATCAAAGCCATAGATAAAGGTTTGTTGAAAATTATATCGAAAATGGGTATTTCGACAATCTGCAGTTATCGAGGAGCACAATTATTCGAAGCTATAGGATTATCATCTACATTGATAGAGACTTATTTCAAAGGTACGGTATCGAAAATAGAAGGTATCGATATCAATGAATTGGTAGCCGATATATTATTATCCCATCAAGCAGCTTATTCAGCTGACTTCAAGACAGATTCTCCTCTAAGACACGATGGAATATATACTTATCGTAAAGATGGAGAATACCATGCGTGGAATCCTGAAACTATTGCTACATTGCAATTGGCCACAAGGCTGGGTAGTTATAAGAAGTTTAAAGAGTATACATCCTATGTAGATAATAAACCAAAACCTGTATTTATCCGAGATTTTATGGATTTCAAAAGAAATCCTATCGATATTTCTCTCGTAGAACCAGTGTCGGAAATTACTAAAAGGTTTGTTACCGGAGCTATGTCATTCGGTTCCATTAGCAAAGAAGCGCACGAAGCTATGGCTATAGCGATGAATGCTCTCGGTGGTAGAAGTAATACAGGAGAGGGAGGAGAAAATCCTTCTCGTTTTATCCCAAGAGAAGATGGCAGCCTTGCTCGTAGTGCAATAAAACAAGTGGCATCCGGTCGTTTTGGAGTTACGGCTGAATATTTGGTCAATGCAGATGAAATACAAATAAAGATTGCACAAGGTGCTAAACCGGGAGAAGGAGGGCAATTACCCGGATTTAAAGTGGATAAAATTATTGCAGAGACTCGGCATTCTATTCCGGGTATATCTTTAATATCACCACCTCCTCATCACGATATATATTCTATCGAGGATTTGGCGCAGTTGATTTTTGATTTAAAAAATGTCAATCCACAAGCTCGTATCAGTGTGAAATTGGTATCAGAGAGTGGGGTAGGAACTATTGCTGCCGGAGTAGCCAAAGCAAAGGCCGATTTGATTGTTATCAGCGGTTGTGAAGGGGGAACAGGGGCAAGTCCTACAAGTTCTATCCGTCATGCAGGATTACCTTCTGAATTAGGATTATCCGAAACACAACAAACTTTAGTTATAAATAATCTGAGAGGACAGGTAAAGTTACAAGTCGACGGACAACTCAAAACCGGTCACGATATAATTATCCAAGCTTTGCTCGGAGCAGAAGAATTCGGATTTGCCACAAGTGCTCTTATTGTCTTAGGTTGCGTAATGATGCGTAAGTGCCACATGAATACTTGTCCTGTAGGTGTTGCGACTCAAGATGAAAGACTGAGAAAACGCTTTACTGGACGTTCTCAATATCTGATTAATTTCTTTACATTTTTGGCAGAAGAAGTCAGGGAATTATTGGCAGAAATGGGGTTCACAAAATTTGAAGACATCATAGGACGCTCGGATTTGATAACGATAAAAGATACATCTGTCAAGAAAACGAAAAATTTGGATTTTTCTAAAATAATTTATCAACCGGAAGAAGCATCGGTAAATGCTGTCCGAAAAATTGTTGAACAAGATCATAAGATAGACGATATCCCCGATCGTATGCTTATCAAAGTAACCGCTCCGGCGATAGAGTCAAAAATGTCGGTCGAGCTGGACTTTCCTATTTATAATACTGACCGTGCTGTCGGGGCTATGCTGTCGGGAGTTATTGCCAAAAAATATGGAGAGAAGGGATTACCTGACGATTCTATCTACTGCAAATTTAAAGGCTCTGCCGGACAAAGTTTCGGTGCTTTCTTATCACATGGAATAACTTTCCGATTAGAAGGTGACGCTAACGATTATGTGGGTAAAGGACTATCCGGAGGGAAAATCCTGATTGTTCCTCCTCGGGGAGTGTCTTTTGCTCCTGAAGAAAATATTATTGCGGGAAACACTTTGCTCTATGGTGCTACTTCAGGAGAAGTGTATATAAACGGACGAGTAGGCGAGCGATTTTGTGTGAGAAACAGTGGAGCCATTGCTGTTGTTGAAGGAGTCGGAGACCACTGTTGTGAATATATGACTGGCGGAAGAACCGTGGTATTAGGAACGGTCGGACGTAACTTTGCTGCAGGTATGAGCGGAGGTATTGCTTATGTATGGAATAAAGATGAAAATTTCGATTATTTCTGCAATATGGAGATGGTTGAACTTTCCTTAATCGAAGAAACAACCGACAATCGGGAATTACACGAACTGATTACCCGACATTTTGACTATACTCGAAGCCCCTTGGCAAAACGTATGCTCGACAATTGGAACGAATATGTCAATCAGTTTATTAAAGTAATACCGATAGAATATAAAAAAGTACTTCACGATGAAAAAATGTTGGCATTGCAACAAAAAATAGCCGAAGTACAAAGAGATTATTAATTGAGATGATACATTATTTTAAAGGATGAAATGATATGGGAAACCCAAAAGCTTTCTTGACTATAAAAAGAAAAGAAGCGGGATATCGTCCCGTGAATGAACGAATATATGATTATGGGGAAGTAGAACAGACTCTCAATGAAGAAGATCGGCAATTACAAGCATCCCGTTGTATGGAGTGTGGAGTAGCATTTTGTCATTGGAGTTGTCCGCTGGGAAATAAACAACCGGAGTGGCAAGATGCACTATACAAAGGAAAATGGAAAGAGGCCTACAAACTATTGGTTGCTACCGATGATTTTCCTGAATTTACAGGCCGTGTGTGTCCGGCTTTGTGCGAAAAAGGTTGTGTCTTGAATAAAATCGGTGAACCCGTGACGATTCGTGAGAATGAAGCTGCAATTATAGAAAAAGCCTTTGCAGAAGGATATATTACACCCCAAATGCCGAAAATTCGGAATGGCAAGAAAGTTGCTGTTATTGGGTCGGGGCCTTCAGGATTGGCTTGTGCCAACCGCTTGAATCGAAAAGGATATACGGTAACAGTATTTGAGAAAGATGAAAAGCCCGGAGGATTACTTCGATATGGTATTCCTGATTTCAAACTGAATAAATCGGTTATCGACCGGAGAATAAAACTGATGAAAGAAGAAGGCATAATATTTAAATGTTCAGTAGAAGTCGGAAAACAAATAAAAGCTGCAAAACTTTTGAATGAATACGATGCAATATGCATAGCTATCGGTTCAGGAGTTCCCCGAGACTTGAAAGTCGAAGGTCGGAATTTGAAAGGTATCTATTTTGCATTGGACCTTTTAAAGCAACAAAATAGGGTAATTGCCGGTTGTCCGATTCCTGAAGAAGACCGTATTTCGGCAAAAGGGAAAAAAGTATTGGTTATCGGAGGCGGAGACACCGGGTCCGACTGTGTCGGTACATCTATCCGGCAAGGAGCAACGGAAGTAACCCAGATAGAAATTATGCCTAAACCTCCCGTAGATTATAATCCCGATACACCGTGGCCTTATTATCCTATGATATTGAAAACTTCGAGTTCCCATAAAGAAGGTTGCAATCGACGTTGGCTGTTAGATACCAAACGATTTATCGGTGAAAATGGGATTGTAAAAAAAGTAGAGGTTGTAGAAGTCGAATGGGAAAAAGATGAGGCCGGACATCCCCAATTGAAACGAACCAATCGTTCTGAAATTATTGAGGCAGATTTGGTTTTATTAGCTATGGGTTTCGTACATCCGGTTTACGAAGGTCTATTGGAAGAATTGGGGGTCAAGTTGGATGCTCGAAAGAATGTGGAAGTAGTCGATGGCAAAAGCTCTGTAGATAAAGTCTTTGCTGCAGGAGATTCTGCTTTTGGTGCCAGCCTTGTAGTCAAAGCTATTGCGTCAGGAAGAAAGACCGCATCGAAAATAGACGAATACGTTAAAAACATTAAATAAGTAATCGTGTATATTGACTACGTCGTTTTATCGGTATTAAATTATGTTATATGTAGACGAAAATAAACATATTTTTCTTTCAGAAGTGAGGAGAAACATTTCTCTTTGTAGTGCTTTTTCAAGGAAATACGTTTATAACAAGAATAAAGAAAATGGCAGAAGCAATTAAGCATGAGTGCGGTATAGCTATGGTAAGATTGCTAAAACCGTTATCGTATTATCAAAAAAAATACGGAACATATTTATACGGTCTAAACAAGTTATACCTGTTAATGGAAAAACAGCATAACCGGGGGCAAGAAGGCGCTGGATTGGCTTGTGTTAAACTTAAAGCCCAACCGGCAGAAGAATACATTTTCAGAGAACGGGCTATGGGAACCGGTGCTATCCAGGAAGTTTTTTCGAATGTACATATTCAAATGGCGAACGTTCACGGAGATATATCTGATACTGAATGGTCAGCGCAACATTTACCTTTTGTCGGAGAAATATATATGGGCCATCTTAGATACAGTACGACCGGAAAATCGGGAATATCCTATGTCCATCCGTTTTTACGACGAAATAATTGGAAAGCCCGTAATTTGACACTTTGCGGAAACTTCAACATGACCAATGTTGATGAAATCTTTGAACATATCGTATCAGAAGGACAACACCCCAGAAATTACGCTGACACGTTCATTATATTAGAACAAATCGGACACGCTCTTGATATAGAAAATCAGCGTTTATATGACCAGTTTAAACAGGAAGGCCTGCGAGGTATAGAACTTACCAAAAAGATAGAAGATAATTTAAATATAGGTGCAATTTTGCGTTCAGCTTCGCATATATGGGATGGAGGATATGTAATTTGTGGTATTACCGGAAGTGGTGATGCCTTTTCTTTTAGAGACCCGAGAGGTATAAGACCTGCATTTTATTATGTCGATGACGAAATTGTGGTAATAGCTTCGGAACGTCCGGTAATACAGACTGTTATGAACCTGACTACAGACAAAGTAAAAGAATTGCATCCTGGAGAAGGAATCATTATCAATAAAAGTGGGCGAGTTATTCTCGAGCAAATTCAACCACCACTCAATTACAGTGCATGTTCTTTTGAACGAATTTATTTTTCAAGAGGAAGTGACGTCGATATATACAAAGAGAGGAAAGAACTGGGTCGTTTATTAGTAGAACCGATACTCAAAAATATCGATAATGACTTAGAACACTCTGTCTTTTCTTTTATTCCGAATACTGCTGAAGTCGCTTTTTATGGAATGCTGGAAGGGTTAGAAAGCAACCTCAATGAATACAAAGCTGAACAAATTAGGAAATTACCTGACATGAAAAGCGATGAACTGAATCAAATTCTGAAAATGAAAGTCCGTTCGGAAAAAGTCGCTATAAAAGATATCAAGTTACGTACCTTCATTGCAGAAGGTGAAACTCGGGACGATTTGGCAGCACACGTTTATGATATAACATATGGAACAGTAACTCCCTTGGTTGATAATTTAGTTGTTATAGATGATAGTATTGTAAGAGGAACGACGCTGAAACAAAGTATTATTAAAATATTGGACCGACTACAACCTCGAAAAATCGTAATCGTTTCATCCTCTCCGCAAGTACGCTATCCGGACTGTTATGGTATAGATATGTCTCGTATGAGCGAATTTATCGCTTTTAAAGCTGCCGTAGGATTACTGAAAGAAAAAGGTATGGGAAGTTTATTAACCGAAGTATATGAAAAATCGAAAAAACAACAATTCTTGCCTAAAGAAAAAATTGTGAATTATGTAAAAAATATTTATGCTCCTTTTTCTCAAGAAGAAATTTCTTTAAAAATTGCAGAAATGCTGACGCCAACTGGTACAAATGCCCAAGTGGAAATTGTTTATCAGACTTTAGACGGATTACATCGGGCTATACCGAATCATCCAGGTGATTGGTATTTTTCTGGAGATTATCCAACACCAGGAGGAAACCGATTAGTAAATAATGCATTTATTAATTTCATGGAAGGAGACTATCAGAAGAGATCTTGAATTATAAATAAAAATTGAATATGTGTGGAATCGTAGGATATATAGGAACTCGGGATGCTTATCCTATATTGATAAAAGGATTACATCGATTGGAATACAGAGGCTATGATAGTGCCGGCCTGGCATTAATAGCTGCAGATAATAAAACATTGAATGTATATAAGTCGAGAGGTAAAGTCGCTGACTTAGAACGATTTGCCCAGTCAAAAGATGTAACTGGATTTATAGGTATTGCCCATACGCGTTGGGCTACACATGGAGAACCTAATGATGTAAATGCTCATCCACACTATTCTCAATCTGAAAATTTAGCATTGATACACAACGGTATTATAGAAAACTACAGTACTATCCGGACCGAGTTGGAAAGCAAAGGATATACGTTCAGAAGCAATACAGATACCGAAGTAATTGTCTATTTAGTAGAATATATACAACAAACAAATCATGTAGATTTATGTACAGCTGTCCAATTGACCCTTCATCAAATTGTCGGAGCATATGCGATAGCTGTCATAGAAAAAGGTAATCCAAATTGTATAATTGCGGCTCGTAAAAGTAGTCCACTAGTAATAGGTATAGGAGATAATGAATTTTTCTTAGCATCTGATGCAACACCTATTATTGAATATACAGATAAAGTTGTGTATCTTAATGATGAAGAGATCGCTAAAATTGAAAGAGATAAACCTCTAAAAATCATAAATTTGAAAAATGTGATTATTACTCCTCAGATAAAAAAATTGGCTATGAATCTCAGTCAGTTAGAAAAAGGCGGATATCCACATTTTATGTTAAAGGAAATTTACGAACAACCTAAAACATTACTTGATTGTATTCGTGGCCGTATCAATGTTGAAGGTAATAATATCGTTCTGTCCGGGGTTATCGATAATCGTGACAAATTCGTTCGAGCTTCTCGCATTATTATTGTTGCCTGTGGTACCTCTTGGCATGCAGCTTTAATAGGAGAATATTTGATTGAAGATTGGTGCCGTATTCCAGTCGAAGTAGAGTATGCATCGGAATTTAGATATCGAAATCCGGTGATACATGCTGACGACGTAGTTATTGCCATATCTCAGTCTGGAGAAACAGCCGATACTCTTGCCGCAGTCGAACTTGCAAAGTCAAAAGGAGCCTTTATTTACGGTATCTGTAATGTTATCGGTTCGTCTATTGCTCGAGCTACTCACTCAGGATCATACATTCATGTGGGACCAGAAATTGGAGTCGCATCTACCAAAGCATTTACTGGACAAGTGACAGTTTTGAGTATGTTGGCTTTAACTATTGCCAAGGAAAAGGGAAGTATCCCCCATAAAAAATATGAGGAGAAGGTACAAGCTCTAAAAAATATTCCCGCATTACTTACCGAAGTTTTGAAACAGTCTGATAAAATCAAAGAACTCTCTAAAATATTTACTTACGCACATAATTTCATCTATTTAGGACGTGGATATAATTATCCGGCAGCATTAGAGGGGGCATTGAAACTGAAAGAAATCTCATATATACATGCTGAAGGTTATCCAGCTGCAGAAATGAAGCACGGGCCAATTGCGTTGATTGATACAGAAATGCCTGTTGTTGTCATAGCTACGGCAGATCGTATTTATGAAAAAACGATTAGTAATATTCAAGAAATTAAAGCCCGAAAAGGGAAAATAATTGCTATTGTAACAGAAGGTGACACTGTAGTCAAGGATATAGCTGATGTGTGTATTGAAGTACCTAAGACGATAGAGGAATTTGAACCTATTGTTTCTTCTATACCTTTACAGCTTTTGGCCTATTTCATTGCAGTCAATAAAGGGAGAGATGTAGATCAACCTAGAAATCTGGCAAAGTCAGTAACTGTTGAATAGAAAAATAGCGTTCGTAACTGATGCCATGAAATAAATAAAAGCAAATTTGGTATACTGCTCTATCTCAACATAAGCAAAATAAAGGAATCAGGCAAATGCCCGATAGTTGGATATATCACCGTTAACACACCCTACAGATGATACATCTCAATTCGTCTATGATGACACAGAACAATGAATAACGGGAAAGGAATCCTAATACAGTACCCACTGGGCAAATCGTATTGCAATAGGTTCGTCAACCTTGCCAAACCTATACACATAGCGTAATAGAGGTAAATGATACGAAAGACAAACTCCATCAAGGTGACAAAACCGTGAGCCAGATTACTTATAAATTAGGGTTCGAATATCCGAAATACTTCAGTCGGCTATTCAAGAAGGAAATAGGCATTTCACCGAACGAATACAAGGCAATCAACTGAATATATCCCTTCTTTACATCGTTATTCCCTCCGGACATATCGGACAAAAATAACGATGCAGGTCAGCAGCTCTGCAGCGGGAATGGCGAGCCATAAACCCGGAACACCAATCAGACAGGGCAATAGGATAAAGCACGGTACGAGAAAGAATATTCCACGCAGCAGGGTATAAACGGTGGACACCATTGCTTTCTCTATGCTTTGGTAATAGCCGATAAAGGCGATATTGACCGCAAAAAACACGGCACACATGGCAAAGAGCGGCAAGCCCTCGACAGCCAGACCGTAAGCGTTTTCCTGTGGGTCGAGAAACAGGCGCACAATTCCCGTCGCACCTAACCATAGGCACACCATTACCGACAAACCACAGACAATAGCGGTAAAAAGCGATACGCGCAGAGTCCGGCTGATACGTTCCGTCAGATGCGCTCCGTAGTTGTAGCTGATAATCGGCTGTGCCGACTGTGCGACGGCATTGCTAATAGAGAAGACCACCGGGAAAAGATAGCAAGCAATGGCGAATGCGGCGACACCGTCCTCACCGAGCAGAGAGATGAACATGTAGTTACCCGTGAGCATCATGACGCTCATGGCCAGTTCGGTCAGAAAAGTGGCAAAACCAATGCGTGCCATATATCCCGTATTGCGCAAAGTCAACAAAAGCGAGGTCAGCGACCATTTTAACGGGTAAAACCTCAGCTTATTCGGGAAACAAAGGAAATAGACCAAGACCATCATCCCTCCGGTAGCACAAGCTATCGAGGTAGCCAATGCAGCCCCCATCACACCCCAGTCTAGAGGGAATACCATGTACCAGTCGAGCACGATATTAACGACCGCTGCCACGATCTGCACAGACATGGCATACTTCGGCGACCCGTCCAGACGAATGAGCATCATGCCCACGCACTCGATGAAAAGGAACGGAAGCCCCGGTAGCAGCCAAAGTAGGTAGCTTACAGCTTTCAGTTCAAGCAGCGGGCTGCATCCAAGCAGGTGAACGACCTGCCGGGGGAATACCATACTTCCGACACAGATAATCCCGACAAGCACCAACCCCACGATGAAGGCCTGTGTCATGATGATACGGGCAGCTTTCACCTTGTTTTCCGACAGCCGGATGCTTGCTACCACCGAAGAGCCGATACCGAACATTAGTCCGATACCGGTAGCGACCATAAAGATCGGTGCGACGATATTTACTGCCGCGATACCTTCGGCTCCGACACCCTGACCAACAAAAATCCCATCGATGAGCGTCAAGGCCGAGTTGAAAATCATCCCGACAAGCGTCGGGAAAAACAAAGCCCGGAACAACGGGCCGATTTCGCCTTTTGCAAAATCAAGTTTATCCCGATCCAAATTTCTATTTTCCATATAACTTGTTTTTCATTAAAATCATTATCAGTTACGTTTGCTTCTCAATCGTTTTATCCACAAATAATAACCGGTCAGAGGAAGTATCGCTCCAAGTATAGCGGCTATGAACATGAGGAATTTGGTCAATATACCTCCTCAACTACCAACATGAACGGAGTAAGTCCAGTCCCATACTTTCGTTTCCCAGTCGATACCCTTATGCAAACTAAAGCCGGTAATCTCTCCGCCCATGCCGTCAAAAGCATAACTGTCCAATGCAAGGCAAATCCGAATTGTTTGTTACGTCCCATTATTTCTCTCGTATAAGGATTGACATATACCGCGGCACGATGAGGCTGCGACAAGCTGACCATATAGTCCCTTCATTTTCGGAAGGGATTGTGACTCCTGTAATTTTCACACTGTCCAATAAGGCTACGGATATTTTTTCAAGCAACTGTCCTATAGGCAAAGATTCTTTGTGTCCGATATGGTAAGTTTCTTTATGGATAATTTGTTTTATATTGTCCTCGAAAACCAAGCATGGCCCCAAAAAACACACGAGTGTTATGAGCAATCCAAACGAAATGGAGAACCATAAATGTATGTTATGAAATAGTTTACGCATCATTTTCCAACACAATATTTATCTCTAAATTTAGCGAATGCAAATTTAGAGATTTATCTTGGAACGGTTTAGGTGATTTTTCGGTGTTTTATGGAACTTTTCAATACAATAGCTTCCATTACAGCCCTATTTTAGCTAATTTTGCGGTATGATTACATCAACTTACCCGAATGAATCAAGCGGCACAACCGATTGGAGGAAAAGCGTCGGACGCGCCATAAAGACCGACGGCTGTGTGTTTCTCTTCTGTACAGGTGGAAGAGCGTCCGTATCCGTAAATATGCAGAAAATGATTTTCCGACAGGGAAATATGGCGGTACTGACCCCCGATGTATGGTTTTCAGTATCGGAAGTTTCAAGCGGTTTTTCCTCGCGTTACGTCGCCTTATCGGAAACCATGATTGAGGCTGCTTATTATAAGATAACCAGCGCTTCCATGTGGGATTACCTTCATCATGTTCCTATATTGAGATTGTCACCACAACAACGAAGCCTCGTAATGGGATGGATGGAGCAAATGGATTGGATATTGGCGAAGTTCACCGACCCAGACCGCATTACGCTGCTGAACAACAACGTTTACAATCTGTTCTTCGCCATTGACAAAGAACTTGATAAAGCACTCAAAAACAAGACTATGACACGGAAAGACAGGGCGTGGGATATTACCTGCCGTTTTTGGTCGCTCCTGACGAAGCATTCGTTCCGTGAACGAGCTGTCAAGTTTTACTCGAATGCGCTGCATATCACTCCTGACTACCTGAACAAGGTCTGCCACCGTGCATACGGAATGTCTCCCAAAGCCTTGATAGAACAGCAACTTCTTGTTGAGATAAAAAGCTATCTCACAGATACCCGACTGCCCGTCTCTGAAATCGCCGAGCGGTTAAATTTCGAGGACACATCCTACATGTGCCGATTCTTCCGCTGCAAAATTGGTTGTTCTCCACTAGAATTTCGGAATGGAAACGCAGTTCCGAAAATAAGGGAATAATATCGTATTTAAATTATAAAATTATCCCTAACTTGGAATTATATCTTACAAAAATGTAAACCAAATTCTACTGTGTTTTTTGAGGATTATATAACTTGTTGCCCCAACTGTCGTATCAGAACATCCATTCGCAGGTTCTAGGTCATCTCATATATTTATTTTTATCTTCTTCAGTTATTTTTTTAATTACACTCTACAAGGGATTCGCAGCAAACTAATACATTAGCGAAGATATTATTGTTTATAACAACCTATTTTAGTCTCTACATTTTTCTGTTCCCACGTCGATTTTTTATATTTGTAAATTATTGAAGATAAAAAGGAGAGATTTTCAGATTATTATTGCCAACCACCACCAAGAGCCTTATATAATTGTACCATAGAAATCAGCTCATCCCGAATAGCATTGTTTAATTCTGTTTGTGCTGAAAAATATGCACGCTGAGCATCTAATACATCTATATAACTAATGATGCCATTTATATATTGCAGATTCGCTAATCTTAGATAACTATATGCTGCTTGTTCTAAATTATATTGAGTTTTATAGACATCTTTCATTTTCTGATAGTTCATTAATGAATTGTCTACCTCCTTAAAGGCTTGTAAAACACTTTTTTCATATTGGTATACTTCTTGTTCATAAGCAGCCTTTGAAGCTTTCCAGTTAGCCCGATTTTTTCCAAAAGCAAATAATGGAGAAAGTAAATCTGCACTAATAAAACCATATGGAGATTTTAGGAAATCGCTTAAAGCTTCACTCTCCAATCCGAACTTTCCTGTTAAAGCTATACGAGGAAACATATCGGTAAAAGCAACTCCTACATTAGCATTCGCTGCAATAAGTCTTTGTTCTGCTTGACGTATATCAGGTCTACGTTGGAGAAGGGTAGAAGGTAATCCTACCGGTATTTCTAAAGGTAATTGTTGCATTTGCATCAATTTTCCGGTCTCTATTTCATGAGGATAATCCCCGGTCAAAAAGGCAAGATCATTTCGTTTTAATCTTATATCTCGTTCTAATTCAGGTATTAATGTCTGCGTCTTGGCCAATTCCACTTCCGATTGCTGATAAGCTGTTTCAGATGTCAGGCCACCATTGAATCTCAATTTTGCTAATCGCACACCCTCTTTTCGGGCTTCTACTGTCTGGTTTACAATATGAAGCTCCTGTTCTAAAGCAATTAATTCGAAATATGTTTGAGCTACTTCGCTCACTAATGTCATTTGCAAAGCTCTTTGAGCTTCCACAGATTCTAAATATTCTGCAATATCAGCAACTCTCGACCAACGTAAATTACCCCATAAATCAAGTTCCCAAGAAAGGATACCTTTAGCCTCGAAAGTATCATCATTTTTTGCATTATCCTTGCCTAAATTAAAAGTTTCTCTCTCTCCATGGATGTTAATTCCCAATTCTGGAAATAACTTTGAGAAAGATATCCTTTTTCGTTCGGCCATCTCTTTTACCCGAGATGCAGCAGTAAGCATATCCTTATTATATTCAAGAGCACGTTTAATTAAATTTTGTAATATGGTATCGGAGTAAATTGTCCACCAACTTTCATCTGCAATAGTTAGAGAATCAGTTTGTGTCGCTATAATTTTATCGGGTAGATTCAGCTCCGGACGGGTATATTTTTTCCCTATCTTACAAGAAGAAAATATACAAGCTATAGAAAACAATCCTATTATATATTTGTTTCTCATACGAATTTTATTTTTCTGCATTTCGTTTCAATCTAATTTTTTTTACCTTCTTTACCTCATTTTCAATCCGTTGTGGAGTCAAAAAACTTACCTTCCGTTTTATTTTATAAATCATTACAAAGAAGAACGGTACCATGACAATACCGATAGTAGTTGCCAATATCATACCAAAAAATACACCTGTTCCTATTGCCTGCCGACTTACAGAGCCTGGTCCAGAAGCCAATACCATAGGGAGCATACCTAAAACAAAGGCAAGTGATGTCATAAGAATAGGCCTGAATCTTAATTGTGAAGCATGAAAGGCTGCTCGTTCTGGCGTAATACCCTTATCAACTTGAATCTTTGCAAACTCCACAATTAAAATTGCATTCTTTGCTGCCAGTCCGATAAGTGTGACCAATCCGATTTGAAAATAGATATTATTTTCGAGTCCACAAACTCCAATACCTACATAAGCTCCTAATACGGCAATAGGAAGAGAGAGGAGGACAGCAACAGGAACGAGCCAACTTTCATATAAAGCTGCCAAAAACAGAAATACAAAGAGGAACACTAGAGCCATAATAATGCCGGTCTGTCCTCCTGCATGTTTTTCCTGATAGGACAAACCACTCCATTCTACACCCATATTTGAAGGTAAATGTCTCTCTGCAATCTCCTCCATTATGGTCATCGCTTCACCAGAACTATACCCATTAGCGGCAGTACCTCGTATTACAGCTGTATTGAACATATTGAACCGTTTCATGTTACCGGGACCTGTAGTATAATCAGTTGCACCTAAGGATGTCAACGGTACCATTGTTCCGTCTTGAGCCTTGACAAAAAATAAATTTAAATTTTCCTTATGTGCCCGATAGGGAGCTTCCCCTTGTATGTATACTTTATAGATACGATTGAACATATTGAAGTCATTTACGTACACAGAGCCCGTATATGCTTTCATTGTTGAAAAAACATCAGCAAGCGGGATACCCAATAATTTTACTTTATCACGATCTACATCGAAATATAATTGAGGTATTTCTCCTTGTAAAGAAGATGAAATACCGGAAATACCTGGATGTTTCGAGGCATAATATAGTAATGTGTCAGATGCATTTACCAAATCGTCATAACTTGCGTCCCCTTTTGCTTCGAGCTGCATTTCAAAACCTCCAGCACTACCTAACCCCGGTATTACAGGCGGTTTACTTAAAAACACTTTACATTCAGGATATGTTTCAAATTCTTTATATGTTGCATCCATAAGTTCTTCCAAAGTAATGTTTTCATCTTCCCGTTCTTCCCATGGCTTCAAAATTACTGTTAATTCAGCCCTTGCTTGATTACTTCCTACACGAGGACTTGAACCGGTAACATTTTGTATATATTCTATTCCTGGCTGTGCTTTTAACCACTCTACAGCACGATTGGTTACAACTCTGGTTCGTTCAAGTGTCGCGCCTTCTGGCAATTCAAGTTCCACTTTGAAATATCCTTGATCCTCTTCCGGAATAAACCCTGTAGGTATGATTCTATTTAAAATCAATATAATAATAACAGCAAAACCAAACATGGATAATACTCGCTTAGGATGATGTATAGAAAGGCCTATAATACTTAAATACTTTGCATTCCACCGGTTTATATAGTAATTAATAATACGGAATATCCGAACTTTCTTTTTCCGTATATCAACCGGTTTTAATAATAAAGAACACATGACAGGACTAAGCGTTAAGGCTACAACTGTCGATATAAGCACCGATACTACGATTGTGATGGTGAATTGACGATACAATTGGCCTGTGATTCCACCTAAAAAACTAACAGGAACAAATACGGCCGCTAAAACCAAGGATGTTGCTATTAGTGCACTTGTTAGTCCCTCCATCGCTTTATGTGTCGCTGCATGGGCGCTGAGATGTTCTTCCTCCATCAACCGTTCTACATTCTCTACCACAACAATAGCATCATCTACAACAATACCAATGGCCAATACCAGCCCCAATAAGGTAAGCATATTAAGTGAAAATCCAAAAATAAGCATTATACCAAACGTCCCAATTAAAGATATAGGTACGGCAATGATGGGTATTAATGTCGATCTCCAGCTTTGAAGAGAAAAGAAAACAACCAAGACTACAAGAAAAAGAGCCTCAAACAAAGTTTTATATACTTCGTGGATCGATTCTGATATATATGTCGTTATATCGAACGGAATATCATAAGTTATACCTTCTGGGAAATTTTTACTAATTTCATCCATTGCATTTTTTACTTCTTCTGCAACTTTAATTGCATTAGCCCCAGGAAGCATATAGATGGCTAAAATAGCTGCATTTTCCCCATTCATTCCACTTTCTGTATTATAAGAGGAGGCTTCCAGTGAAACTCTTGCCACATCTTTTAAACGGATAATGGAACCATCAGAATTTGCTCTTAATACAATTTCTTCAAATTCGGAGACGGTAGATAATCTTCCACGAGTAGTAATAGGAATAGTTATGTCTAAATTTGTTATCGGCTGTTGCCCTAATATACCAGCTGCAGATTCTCGATTTTGGTCTTTCAATGCATCTTGTAAATCTTTTACTGTCAACCCGAAATTGGCCAATTTATCCGGTTGGACCCAGATATTCATTCCATAATACCGGCTACCGACATTTGATACTCTTCCGACACCAGGTATACGCCGAATAACATCTAAAACATTGATTGTTGCAAAATTGCTTAAATATATTTCATCAAAACGAGGGTCAGAAGAACTTAAACTAATAGTCATTAATTGACTCGGAGCTTGTTTTTCTATTGATATACCGTTTTGTATAACTTCTGCGGGTAAACGGTTTTCTGCTAATTTTATTCGATTTTGTACTTCAACTGCAGCTAAATCGGGATTTGACGAAATATCGAAAGTTATCGTAGCAGAAAAACTTCCGGAATTGGAACTGTTTGATTCCATATAAATCATTCCAGGAGTTCCGTTCAGTTCTTGTTCTATAGGAGTGGCTACTGCCTGGGATACAGTCAATGCACTAGCCCCAGGATAAGAGGCACTTACTTTAACTACAGGAGGTGTAATTTGTGGATATTGGTCTATGGGAAGCATAATAAGTCCGATTATCCCTATTATAACAATAAGTATGGAAAGAACAATAGAGAATACGGGCCTGTCTATGAAGAATCCTGGTTTCATTTCTATATTTTTATTTAGGTGGGTGAATGATAATACATTCGATTTTATTGCTTTTTACCCTCTGAATTTGATATATTTTTTTTGCTCTCAGCTTTTATGGGATGAACTTTTATTCCTGGGGATAATTTATGATATCCTTCCGTAACAATGATATCTTTTTTACCCAAACCACGTTCAACAACTATACGATTATCAAGCTCAGAACCGAGTTCTATAAATCGTTTTTCAACAGTTTCATCTGAACGCATAACCCAAATGTAAGCACCGCCTTTCTCAATGGAAACAGCTTTTCTGGGCACAACGACTGCATTTTCTTGTATATCGAGCAGGAGTTTTACCTTAGTAAACTGCCCGGGTAATAATTGCTGTTTGGGATTAGGTAACTCAGCCCGAACTGAGAATGTCCCTGTTTTAGGGTCCACTTGAGGCTCTGCGAAATCTACTAATCCGGTAAAAGGATAAACAGAATTATCGGCAAGTGTGATGGTAACATTAGGCTGCCAAGAACGAGTAGTATCTTGCTCTCCTAATCGTACATTTCTTTGTTGACTACGAAGATAATCCAAAGCTGTCATACTGAAATCAACAAGAACCGTATCGCTTTTTACAACCGTCGCCAATAATGACTTTCCGTTCGGCCCTAACAATGTCCCTATATCGGCATTTCTTTCACTGATACGCCCAGAAAATGGCGAACGTACTGTAGTATAGTCCAGTTCCAATTCTGCTTGAGCCAAATCTGCCTGGCTCATAGCGACATTAGCTTGGGCACTTTCGTAGGCAGCAATAGCATTATCCAAATCAAGCTGACTGGCAGCATTTTGTTCATATAAAGGCTTTAAACGCTCAACATCTCTTTGGGCTTTGGCTTCTTGTGCTTCGTCCTTTTTTAATTGAGCTTTAGCTTTATCTACTTTAGCTTTGTACAGAGCAGAATTTATTATAAATAATGGTTGTCCTTTTTCCACTAACGAACCCTCATCAAAGAGCATTTTTTCAAGATATCCTTCTACACGAGCTCGAACTTCAACAAACTGTTGGGCACGGATACGGCCGACATATTCTCCATAGATTTTTACATCATCAGTTGTTACTTTTTCTACCTCAACGACAGGACGTATATCTTCTTCCTTTTTATTATGCAAGATATACCATATTATTAACCCTGCTAATAGAATTATGGCAATAATGATTAGTGTTACTTTGTTTTTTTTCATAAATTTTTCTACTCTGGTTATAAAGTGAATGCTATTCTTTCATATGCTGACAGTTGCACAAAATATATGCCAGTTATGTGTTATTGATTATAGTTTACTGATAAACAACTTCCTATTAATAATTGTTTATGAAACAAAATCGGCTGCAAATGTAGAAATATTTGGGGAATTTTGTAGAAAAAATCTACATTGAAAGATGTATCATAATATAAATATATGTTTCACTTTTGTAATAAATATGTATTGAATTTGTATAGCCGTTGTTCTTTTTTTGTAATTATTAACTCTCAATTTTGCAGTGTAAAATATAAGTGAGTTATATGAAAAAAGAATTAAAAAGAATTATCCATTGTATTTTGTATATATTAATTTCTTATTCCTCAATTGCTGTTAATATTGAAAGAGGTAGTGTCAATGGTGTAATTACAGATAAGAAAACAAAAGAACCCCTTATGGGAGCAACGGTTCAATTGGATAACTCGCCATATGGTACTGCTGCAAATCTTAACGGAGAATACAGTATTGATAATATTAAGCCAGGAGTATATACAATTACAGTGCGTTATATATCATACAAAACCGTTACTCTAAATAATATAAAAATAGAGAAAGGCAAAAAAATTCTTTTGGACATAGAAATGGAAGATGCCTCTCTTGATTTGCAAGGTGTTGTTGTAATGGCCCAACGGAGATTGAATACCGATTTATCAGTATTGAATACAGTAAAAAATTCATTACCGGTAATGAGCGGAATATCTCATCAGCAGATATCTAAAACGCAAGATAGTGATGCTTCTGAAGTTTTGCGTCGCATACCGGGCATTACGATAGTAGATGATCGATTTGTCATTATCAGGGGATTGGCCCAACGGTATAACAATGTATGGCTAAATAATGCAACTACTCCATCCAGTGAAGCCGACAGCCGAGCTTTTTCTTTTGATGTCCTTCCATCCTCATTAATAGACAATATGATGGTATATAAGTCCATGTCAGCAGAGTTTCCGGCAGACTTTACAGGTGGTTTTGTAAGCATTCTTACACAGAATACAGCGGTCGATAATCAGGTTTCATTTCAATATGGTACATCATTTATCACAGGAACTACATTCTCTAATATAAGATTGCTTGACGGATATAAATGTGATTATATTGGATTTGGTGCAGGAAAAAGAAGTTTACCAACCAACACACCTTCTGATTTAAGAGTTATTCCGATACAAGATGCTGTTGATTTTACAAAAAGGATTAATGGCAAATGGGGAATCAACTCCTTTACAGCTATACCTGACCAAAAATTTAGTTTTTCTTTACAACATAAATTTGAATTAGAGAATTGGAAACTGAGTAATATTTCTGCGGTAAATTATAGTACTGGTTATAATGCATATAACAATATGCAGAACAACCGTTATCAGTCTTATCGAGATGGTGCATCCCAGTATGATAATAAATATATTGACAATGTTTATAAAAATACAACCAAATTAGGAGCTTTATTCAACTGGCTACTATTTTCAGATAAGAATAAGTTTGAGTTTCGTAATTTCTTCAATCAGCGTGGAACTACTGCTTTAACCCAAAGAGAGGGGCATGACTATTATTCTGATATAGCTGTACGTTATTGGGAATCTTTTTATACAGCACGGACAACATATTCTTCTCAGCTTAGCGGAGAACATAAGCTAAAAGAAGATATAAATAAAATGGCATGGGTTATCGGATACGCTTATGCTGGATATAATGAACCGGACAGGAGAGTTATTAATTCTAAATTGAATGAGAATCGAGAGATAGATCGTTATTACGTAGATGATGCAAAAAAATATTATCAAAAACTCCATGATAATTCTTTTTCATTGTCTGCTAATTATGAGCATAGGTTTAATGCATCTGAATATTTTTCCTCGATATTGAAAGCTGGCATTTACGGTGAATACAAAGGACGAAAATTCAATGCACGCCAATTTCAGTATAACCTTTTGGGCGATGGTTATTCTCGTTATACAGATTGGGATTATTCTAATCTCTTTGATGAAAATAATATTGGCAAAGATCGTATATATCTGATCGATAAAACAGAGAAATGTGATTCCTATACATCTGACAATCTTTTGGGAGCTGCATACGTTTCTGCAGACTTCAATTATTCGGATAAGTTGAATACTAATATTGGAATTCGAGCTGAATACTATAATCTCAAAATAGATGGTTACAGTACAGACGGACTTACTCCGGTGAATATAGACCAAAAAAATATGGATATTTTCCCTTCTGTAAATATAGCATATCATTTGACTGATAAAAATCTGTTTCGTGTAGCCTATGGACGATCAGTTAACCGACCTGAATTTAGAGAAATTGTCCCTTACGTCTATTACAATTTTGATGTATTTGCCAATATTTCGGGTAATATTGATCTAAAAAAAGCATATATTAATAATTATGATTTAAGATATGAATTTTACCCTACAGCAGGGGAAACTGTTTCATTCGGATTGTTTTACAAAGATTTCAAGAATCCAATAGAACAGACATATCATGAAGCCGGCTCGGGTGTTCAGTATACTTATCACAATGCCGACCGTGCAGTATGTTACGGAATTGAACTTGATATAAAAAAGAACCTTTCCTTTTTAGGTATGAAAGATTTCAATTTTATTTTCAATGGAGCCTACATATATAGTCGTATCTATTTCCCAGAAGGGGCTTTTGAACGTAATCGTCCCATGCAAGGACAATCTCCTTACCTTATAAATACAGGTATGTTTTATCAAAACGATAAAGCTGGGTGGTCCGCATCAATACTTTATAATGTAATAGGCAAACGTATCGAGACAGTAGGCATACCTAAACAAAATCCGAATGATGATATTCCTGATGTTTATGAGATGCCTCGTAATATGTTAGATTTTTCTATATCGAAAAAAATAGGAAAATATGTTGAAATTAAAGGAGGTATAGTTGATTTATTAAACACAAAAGTCGTATATAAACAATTTTTGAAAATTACAGAAGGGGAAAGTACTCATACTGTTGAACAACTTGTAAAATCATATCGTCCCGGGATGCAAATCAATTTAGGTGTATCTGTGAAGTTTTAATAACCCAATATATTATTAATCAAATTAGTTTTTTATGAAAAAGATTTTTTTTCAATTGGCTTCGATAGCCGTGATTTTTTTATCGATGTTATTTACATCTTGTAGTAACGATGACAATAACGATGAGCCTCAACCGACAGTCGACTCTACTCATTATGATGAGATTCTCGAAGGAGAAATTATTGGAGAAAAAACTCTAGATGCCAATAAAATCTATCTTTTAAGAGGCTTTGTTTATGTGTATACGTCTGATGTAAATAATCCCTCAGTTTTGACTATTCCTGCAGGTACTGTAATCAAAGGAGAAAAAGCTACAAAAGGTGCATTAATTATTGAACCGGGTTCTAAAATCATAGCTAAAGGTACAGTCGATAAACCTATTGTATTCACTTCTGATCAACCTGCTGGACAGAGAAATTATGGAGATTGGGGAGGCCTTATCCTTTGTGGAAATGCTCGTGTCAATTCAAACAGACCGCAAATAGAGGGGGGACCTCGTACAATTTACGGAGGAACTAATGATGAAGATAATTCTGGCACATTACAATATGTGCGTATCGAATTTCCTGGATATCCGTTGCGCCCTAACCAAGAAATTAATGGCCTTACACTGGGAGCAGTAGGAAAAAACACAATTATAGATCATATACAGGTCTCTTATTGTGGAGATGATTCATATGAATGGTTTGGTGGTAATGTAAATTGTAAATATCTTATTGCTTATAAGGGATGGGATGATGAGTTTGATACAGACAATGGCTTCAGTGGTAAATTACAATTTTTATTGGGTATACGCGATCCAAAATTTGCAGATACATCAAAATCGAATGGATTTGAATCAGATAATGATGCTTCAGGTTCTACTAATATGCCACTGACAACTCCTGTATTCTCTAATGTGACACTTATAGGCCCATTTTATGGAAACTCTTTATCAAAAACAGAAAATGATATATTGTATAATACTACGGATAATGTCAATGGAGCTAAGGGTGGTCAGTTCCAAGCTGCCATGCATATACGACGTAATTCATCATTGAAAGTATATAATTCAATATTTACGGGCTGGCCTTATGGTTTATATTTACAAAATGCAAATACCGAGGCAACAGTGAAGAATTGTATTTTTGCAGGAATGTGGAAAAACTTCATGGATGTAACCAGTCAAAAATATTTCGAAACTACATCTTTGGGGAACGCTATGTATGACTCCTCTAATGAAATAATTACTCAAAATGCAGATTTTATGTCGGTAGATAAAACAAAGATTGGAAACGCATCTTTTGATGACCCTGAATTAGTAGAAGGGTTTGATAAGGTTAGCTATAAAGGAGCTTTTGATGGGATTAACGACTGGACGGCTGGATGGACCAATTTTGATCCTCAAAATACCGAATATTGATTTATCTTCATGTAATTAAACTAAAATATACCTTCATGTAAAATACATGAGGGTATTAAACTTTATAAGAATGACAAAAAAATTAACATTTACATTGTTCCTTTTGTTATATTCATATCAGATATTTTCGCAACAACTGGTATTACACAATGGATATTATTATACAGATAATACACAAGGTACTTTATATACAGGGCCATATACTGAGGTATATCCTTCGGGAGCGTTGAAATTGGAAATGTTTATTAAAAATGGATTACCTGATGGCATATATGTTGTATACTTTGAAAATGGAAAAATAGAAGAAGTTCGTTCGTATTATGAAGGAAAATTTCATGGAACTTGGAGAACATACGACAAAAATGGAATTCTAATTGCTGAAGCCCATTATAACAAAGGTAAAAAAAATGGAATATGGCGTATTTGGGATGATAATGGAATATTAAGATATGAAATGAGATATAAAGAAGGACGTAAAACTGGTTTTTGGTATATGTGGAATGAAAGAGGGAAATTAATATCGGAAAAAAAATATTAACGAAGATATTTGGTAACATAATCAATTTTTAAATCCACTGTAATAAAATCGTAATAGAGATTTTATTATTTTGTATTTATAAAAATACTTTCTAAATAATACAAACTTTATAAATTGTAGATTTAATACCAATTGATCTCCGAACACATTGTTTTTTAAATGCAATGTTATTCATTAAAAAGAATCTGTTACATAGAAAAGCCGATGTCGGGAGGCATCGGCTTTTTGTATATTTTGAGTCGTTTTTTTAATAACTTTTTACATGAACATTTTTGATGGCGCGTCCCGAAGGCTCATTCATATTTTTAAAAGACTCATCCCAAGATAATGCTTCAGCTGTACTACAAGCAATAGAAGGTACAGAAGGAACAGTAAGAGCTGCAGTGTTTGACGGAAAATGTTCTTCAAAAATAGTTCGATAATAATATTCCTCTTTATTTTGGGGAGTATTTAAAGGAAAACGCTCAGAGGCGTGAGACATATCTTCATCCGATATTTTTTCTGAAGTAATTTTTTTTAGAGTATCAATCCAACTATATCCAACACCATCAGAAAATTGTTCTTTTTGTCTCCAAACGATATTCTTTGGAAGCATATTTTCAAAAGTTTTACGAATTATCCACTTCTCTATTTTTCCATCTTTTACCATTTTTTCCTCAGGATTTATCCGCATAGCTATATCTAAAAACTCTTTGTCGAGAAATGGAACTCTACCTTCTACACCCCAAGCTGCTAAGGACTTATTTGCTCTTAAACAATCATAAAGATGTAGCTTACTCAATTTTCGAACGGTTTCTTCGTGAAAAGATTTTGCATCCGGAGCTTTATGAAAGTACAAATAACCTCCAAATATTTCATCGGCCCCTTCTCCAGAAAGGACCATTTTGATACCCATTGATTTGATTACTCTTGCTAATAAATACATGGGAGTAGAAGCTCTGACGGTAGTTACATCATAAGTTTCAATGTAATATATAACATCTCGTATAGCGTCTAATCCTTCCTGTATAGTATAATTGATTTCGTGGTGTACTGAGCCAATATAGTCAGCCACTTCTTTGGCTGCTTTCAAGTCTGGTGCACCTTTAAGTCCTATAGCAAAAGAATGCAATTGTGGCCACCAGGCTTCAGATTTATTATCTGTTTCAATACGCTTAGATGCATATTTTTTAGCAATAGCTGAAATTATAGAGGAATCCAAACCACCAGACAATAAAACTCCATAAGGAACATCTGACATAAGCTGCTTTTTTACAGCATTTTCTAAAGCTTCGTGTAACTCATTTATATCTACTGCATTATTTTTTATATTCTCATATTTTTCCCAATCACGAGTATACCATTTTTGTAACTGTCTTTCCTTACTGTACCAATAGTGCCCAGGAGGAAAAATTTCGATATGGTTGCATATTCCTTCTAATGCTTTTAATTCTGAAGCAATATAGAATTGTTTACTACTATCCCAACCCATATATAGAGGGATGACTCCGATAGGATCCCTGGCTATCAGGTAACAATCATTTTCTTCATCATATAATGCAAATGCAAAAATGCCGCTTATGTCTTCAAGAAAATTGATTCCTTTTTTCTTATATAAGGCTAATATTACTTCACAATCAGATCCCGTAAGAAATTCATACTCATTTTTCATTTTATTTCTGATTTCTCTGTGATTATATATTTCGCCATTTACTGATAATATAAGCTTTTCATCCTTGCTTTTTAATGGTTGCCCTCCAGACTCTGGATCCACTATTGATAAACGTTCATGAGCTAAAATGGCCTTATTGCTGCAATAAATTCCAGACCAATCAGGCCCTCTATGCCTGATTTTTTTTGCCATTTTTAAAACTTTACCTCTCATTTGTTGAGGGTTTTCACTTAAATCAAATACTCCAACTATTCCACACATAATCAATATTATTTTTTCATATCTTGTTTCTGCAAAGATATAAAATTATTTTTATCATAATGACTTTATAAAATTATTTTTACTATCATATTTCTATTATATTATCATTTTAATAAGAAATATGAAAACATATTACCTTATAAAAAATCATTAAGACATTATTATATTTGTGTTTTTTTTATCAGATTTGTGTAGTTATAGGGACAGCTTTACTATATTTGTAAGAAAAGTAGAGAATCAGAGTTATGAAAAAAATATATTTGTTGTTAGCCATTACAATTATCTCTATAAGTTGTAATCAATCCCCTAAATCATATCATATTTCAGGGCAAGTAACAGATACGGAATTGAATGGAAAGATAGTTTACTTATCACGGATATCTGGAGAGGAATTAGTCAATGTAGATAGCGTTATGGTGGAGGAAGGAAATTTCGAATTTAAAGGCATTCAGGATATTCCAGCTGTATACTACTTACGATTTAATGATAACATAAATATATATACATCTTTTATTCTTGAAAATGCAGAATTAGTGGCTGTATTAGGTTCGGAAAGTAGTGTAAAGGGAAGCAACCTAAACAATAGACTCCAATCTTTTATAAAGAAAAATGAAACTTTTGATGAAGAGATGAAAGCATTGGAGAAAATATATTTCGAAAAGGTAGCAGATAGTACATTGACTGAAGATATAGAAATTCGACTTTCAAATAAATACGACTCTATTAATGAATTATTTATCGAACATATTCAAAATTTCATTTTATCAAATTTAGATAATGTATCAGGAGCTTTTGTATTAGTAAGATACCAAAATTTATTTGAAGATAAACAGCTTGAAAATATTATATCCAAGTCTGAAACTGCATTTCAAAATGAAATAGGGGTGAAACAAATTGCAGAAAGATTGAGACGTATTGCCTCTGTTGCTGAAGGAAAAATGTTTGCTGATATGAATTTGAGATTGCCGAATGGAACCCCAGGAAAATTATCTGATTATGCAGGAAAGGGAAAATTTACTATAGTAGACTTTTGGGCATCTTGGTGCGGTCCATGTCGAGTGGCTTTACCGGAATTAATCGACATATATAATGAATATAAAAACAAAGGTGTAGATGTTGTGGGAGTTTCGTTGGATATAGATTCGACAGAATGGGTCAATGCGATTGAAAATTTACATATTCCTTGGGTGCAATTGTCGGATCTCAAAGGATGGGATGCAGAAGCAACAAAAGTTTATGGAGTGAATAGTATTCCGCATTTAATGTTGATTAACCCGGATGGTTCTATAGCAGCAAAAGGAATGAATGAAAAAGAACTTCGCATCAAATTGCAAGAGTTACTAAAGTAAAATACCTTTATTGAATAGTAGAACAAATACCTTATTCAAATTTGATTGACTTGGCAGGTCTGATTAGGGATACTAAATAAGAAGGTCCTAAAAGCATGAGAAGAGATATTGCCATAGAAGCTATATTTAATAATATTATATATGTAATATTCAAACTGATAGGGACAGATGTAATATAATATATTTCGGGATCAAGTTTTATTATTTTGAAATAGTATTGTATTGCACATAACCCTAAACCTATTACATTTCCCCATAAAAGCCCCTTTCCGACCAGAAATACAGCAACATATAAAAATACTTTCCGAATAGACAAATTTGATGCACCCAAAGCTTTAAGAACCCCTATCATATTTGTCCGTTCAAGTATTATAATAAGTAAACCTGAAATCATTGTAAAGCCAGCAACTATAGACATTAGAATCAGAATAACCCATACATTAAGGTCTAACAAATCTAACCAACTAAATAATTGAGGATTCTGGTCTTTTATGGATTTTACGTAATAATTTTCTCCATATGCGTCTGTTTGATTTAAAAATTTGAAATACAACTCATCTGTTAAACGATCCAAATCATTAAAACTATATAATTGTATTTCTATGCCACTATGCTGATCTTTTTCCCAACCGTTCAGTTTTTGTATTTGTTTTTCGTCACCGATAATAAAAAATTTGTCATAATCAGTAAAATTAGTCTGGTATATCCCTGATATTTTAAATTTACGAGCCCGAATGTTTTCTTGTACAAAATAGCATAGGATGTTGTCATGTGTAGATAAATGCAATTTGTCTGCAATATACTGGGATATAATTATTTCATCGGATATAAGTGAATCTGATATTTGAGGTAAAGTTCCTTCCTTAAGGCTATTTTTAAAAAATGACCAATCATAATCTGTTGAAACACCTTTTAGTGCAATACCCATAAACGAATCATCTGTTTTCAATATTCCAGGTTTCGTAGCAAAAGTTTCAACATGCTTTATTTCAGGATATTGTATTAGAGAGTCTTTTTGTTGTGTAGAAATAGATATAGGATGAGTTTCGTAGGAAAGATTATTATCAAAAGTGGAAATTTGAATATGAGAATTGAACCCTATAATCTTGTCTCTAATTTCTTTTTTAAAACCTATGACTATGGCTACAGCTAGAATCATTACAGAAAGGCCCAATGCTACACCGATAGTCGCTATACGAATAGCAGGAGGCGAGACTTTCTGAATCTCGCCACCTTTGCCGAAATGTATTCTCTTTGCTATAAAGAGTTCTAAATTCATAATATTCGTCCAGGATAGGCTTCTAATGCTTTAGCTAATACAATTAAAGCTTTAGCCAAATCCTCTTTTTTCAAAACATATGCAACACGAACTTCGTTTACTCCTAATCCGGGTGTTGTGTAGAACCCAGATCCTGGAGCCATAAACACAGTTTGTCCCTCATATTCAAATTCTTTAAGACACCAAGCACAAAACTTATCAGCATCATCTACCGGAAGTTTGGCCATTGTATAAAAAGCACCCATTGGAATAGGAGAATAACACCCGGGAATACGATTCAAACCATCAATAAGAAACTTTCGACGTTCGACATATTCATTGTAAGTAGATAATAAATAATCATCAGGAGCATCCAAAGAAGCTTCAGCTATGAGCTGTCCTATAAGAGGTGGACTTAAACGAGCTTGACAAAATTTCATCACATTTTTCTTTAGCTCTTTGTGTTTCGTAATCAATGCACCTATACGTATTCCACATTCACTGTATCTCTTGGATACCGAATCAATTAGTACTACATTATCCTCAATACCTTTCAAATGAAAAGCAGAAATATAGGGTGCTCCTGTATAACAAAACTCGCGATATACTTCATCGGAAAACAGAAATAAATCATATTTTTTTACTAAATCTCTAATTTGATTCATTTCTTTCTGTGTATAAAGATATCCTGTAGGATTATTAGGATTACAGATTAAAATACCTTTAGTGCGATCAGTAATGAGCTCTTCAAATTTTTCAACAGAAGGCAAAGCAAAACCTTCATCAATAGAGGAGGGGAGAGTCTTGATTTTTGCTCCAGCAGATATTGCAAATGCCATATAGTTAGCATAAGCCGGTTCAGGTACAATAATCTCATCTCCGGGATCGAGACATGCTAAAAAAGAAAATAAAACAGCTTCTGAGCCTCCAGTAGTAATAATTATATCATCCGCATCAACAATAATATTGAATTTTGCATAATATTTCACCAATTTCTCCCGAAAACTTCGTATTCCTTCACTGGGACTATATTCCAAAATTTTGCGGTCAATATTACGAGCCGCATTTAACCCTACTTCTGGAGTCGGAAGATCCGGTTGACCGATATTTAGATGATATACCTTTATTCCTCTTTGCTTTGCTTCATTAGCTAAAGGAACAAGTTTACGTATGGGAGATGCTGGCATAATTTCTCCCCGATTGGATATTGTCGGCATTATGTTTATTCTGTCTGTTATTTTCTACATTAATTTCTGTTTCTCTCTGCAAATTTATTACTCTTTGCCATATAAAACAAGTATTTTTTGTTCATAATATAAAAACGCTTGCAAGCAATACAATATAAATTATTATTTTTGTCAAGATTAATCGGAAAAATAAATGATAAGGAATATAATAAGTAGCTTATTTTTATTAGTAGTATTTCCCGCGAAAGCCTGGCAGCAGATTGCCGAGAAGAAAGAATCTCATGATCATTTCTTGAATTATTTTCTATATCCGATGATGGGATTGACTGCTCTGTCTGCATTTGGAGGCTTTTTAGCTCCAGGATTTACTCTGGAACAGGCTTTAAAATGGGTAACTATTGACTTTGTTCAATATTTTGTAGGCTTTTTTGTATCAGCATTTTTGATAGATGAAATTCGTCAAAAACTTTTGGAAGAAGATAAAAATCCCTTGTTATCCCAAAAATTTGCTGGTTATTTATTAAGCCTGCTTATGATTGTAACAATTGCTATGAATATTTTACCTGATAATTTTTCATTTATCAGGTTTGCTCCTCTATATGTTATTTATGTTGCATGGGAAGGCCTGAAGTATTTTTTTAATGTTCCTGACTCTAAAAGAATGACTTTTATTGTCTTGGTTTCGCTTATTATATTACTATCACCGATTATTATTGAGCGGATTATGTTTATATTAATGCCAGGTATTAGAAATTAGGTTATAAATTGAAATATGAAGTTACCACAGATAAATATAAAGAATAAACGGGCATCATTCGATTACGAATTGCTTGATACTTATACAGCAGGTATAGTGCTGACTGGTACAGAAATAAAATCTATACGATTAGGAAAAGCTAGTTTGGTAGATACATTCTGTTTCTTTAATAATGGAGAATTATGGATAAAAAATATGTATATTGCTGAGTATTTCTATGGTACATATAATAATCATAATGCTCGTCGTGATAGAAAATTACTTTTAACGGCAAAAGAATTACAGAAAATTCAAAGATTGACGAAAGAAGCTGGATATTCAGTCATTCCAACTAAAATATTTATAAATGATAAAGGTCTGGCTAAAGTTGTCGTAGCTGTTGCAAAAGGTAAGAAAGCCTATGATAAAAGAGAATCTATAAAAGAACGTGAAGATAAACGTACAATGGATAGAGCATTTAAGCGTTAATTATTCCCTTTTATTTTATGCTTTTTGTGTTATTATAATAATCTTTTTGTTAGGATATAAAGTGGTTGCAAATAAGTAATATTCTTCACCATCTTTTATTTTCAGCCTCTTTTTCAACTCATCGGGCCGCAAAGGAAAGTTCCGAGAAGAAATAGAAGCTTTTGTATATTTTTGAGCTATTATTTTTGAGTTTTTGGATGAGAAATCATAAATATCTATGACTTTGAATTTCCTTCCAGGAAAATTCTCTCTATATATATTCGATGTATATAAGTGACTATTAACATGTAATTTATCTACACAAAACACTTGTCCTAACGTTTTAAATGCTCCTGATTTTAAGATAGAAGAATTAGGTTCATATAGATATGTCAAAATAGACGACGCATAATTCGAATGGGAGAGTGTACGTTCTTGTAAATAAGAAAAAGAGAAAACCTCTTTATTTTTAGAGCAAATATTGACACATATTATTTGTGGATTAGGTACTACAGACAACATGTCTTTTTGTAAAATGAAAAGCAATTCTTTACATTCGTTTTTTACAGAAACGATATGTATTTCTACAATATTGGACAACTGATTTATAGCAGATGTTATATCTATCATAGGAGAAGCCTTGATAATTATCTGGTCAGAAAAACGATACAAATTAGGAAGTAGAGATAAAATATCAGGTTCACAATCTTCAAAGGCAAATACTCGTTTATTATTTTTTCCACGTCGAGCAGGGTCAATATAACAAATGTTAAAATATTGATTATTTTTTATTGCAAAATTATTACAATCATCATTTATTATAGTTACATTTCTGGTTTTTAATATCTTATAGTTATGTTGGGCAATTTCACAATATAGTGGATACCGTTCTATATATGTAACAGAAGATGCTCTTTGAGCAAAATAATAGGTATCAATACCTAAACCCCCAGTCAAATCACATAATTTGATTGCATCTTTATTTGATAATAATTCTGATTTGTAAATAGCGGTTTCTTCTGAAGAAGCTTGTTCCGTAGAAATAACAGATGGAAATAACAAATAAATATTTTGATGCCAGTGAGGTAATTTGTTTTTTATTTTTTTTCGAGCTTCAATTTGGTCAATTGCAAATAGTATATCAAATTCTTCACTTTCTTTTTGTTGTAATCTTAAAACATTCGTATTGTCATCTTTATGTTCATCAATATATTTGTAGAAAGCCTCATTTAGTAGCATAAAAATATTTTTGAACAAATATAAGGATTTTCTTCATTATATTTTGGGATTGGTGTCCGTTTATCTGGTGAAATTTGATTTAAATATACATTTTCTTATTTGTTACATAATTGATATTATGTTAAATAGACTTTTTTGAAGAAAAATATCATATAACCTCTTTCCTTATAAACATCACTTTTCTCATGTCATTAATAATATTACTTACCTATTTGAAATTCATTTTATGCTAAAAAAGAGTTGCAAAATTTTATTGCAACTCTTTTTTTTAATAAGACTCATAATATTTTTATTGAGCTAAAGCACCCATTTCTGCTTCAATTTTCTTTAAGTTTTCAGCATCATCTAAATTATAGTAAATGCCTCTTAACGCTATTTTATACTCATTCTCGTCAGGTTTTAATTGATGAGCTTTTTCATAATAAGGCAATGCTTCTTTGAATGCTGGAATAACTTTTTTCTCTTTTTCTTCTTGATATTTTTTGTTATCTCTGATATTACTAATTTCTGTATTGAAATTTACAGCTCTATTATAATATATGCGTCCAAGTTCACCTAAAGCCTCTGCATAATCGGGTTTAATTTCAATGGCTTTTAGGATACATTCAATGGCTTTTTCTTCATCCTTAAGGCTCTCGTAATAAAGCCCTCCCATTACTTTCCAATATTCAGCATTTTCAGGTTCTGCTTCTACAGCTTTTTTTAAGTAATCAATAGCTTCTTGAGATTTACCCGTATAGATATACAAATTAATTAGTCGAAGCATAAATTGAGAATCCTTATCGGCACTACCGAATTTGTTTACTGCCTCTTTTAATGTATTGATCAAATTGACTGTATCTTTTTCTAACTCATATTCATAAGTCAATAATTTATATACATCTTGAGGATTATAATTATCTTTCTTTAATTCCTCCAGGCATTTGATTGCCAACTTATTATCTTCAGCTCGAATAGCTGCTATTGCAGCATTATACTTAATCATAGTATAGGTAGAATCCATCTTGATTTCAGCAGGAGCCATAAAACCTAATTTAGGAATATCAAGATAAACATTCCACATTTTGTAAGCTGTTTTGAAATCATTGGCATTGAAAAAGTATCCACCTGCATTCCAGAAATAAACATGATTATTCTTTAGTGTGTTGCGAATATCTTTTAGATATTTAGGTTTTACTTTATTCTTTTCATTAGGCAAAGTATCTAACCCTACAGCTTTTATATAATATTTGTAATTATCATATAAAGCATTGTACAAATTTTTTTCGTCAACTTTTTGGTTTAATAATTGTTTTTTCTGATCTGCTTCGAAGGCTTTATTTTCGATAAAGCCAGCAACATACCATGTTTTAGCAACATTTTCAGTTTCTGGATTTGTCAAAGCCTGTTGAATGGTGGCACGAGCTTCTTTAAAGTTCGGATTCTCCATTTTAGCTTCGCTAAAAGCCTGGTTGACAGATTTCATCTGTGCAAAAGCTCCAGTGGCTGCCAGGCAAAGTGTTGCGGTTAAAAAGGTCTTTTTCATTTTTCCGTTTTTTAAGCTTGAACTTTATTACATTTAATATTATTCTCCTACTTCTGTAACGTTCTCATCTTGCATATCTTCATCTACACTTTCTGAAAGAACTTTACATACAGATGCTATTTCATCATTTCGTTTTTCCAAATTGATTAGGCGTACACCTTGTGTTGCTCGACCCATAACTCGTACATCTGAAACTTTTAGACGAAGAGTTATTCCCGATTTATTTATAATTACCAAATCATTTTCATCAGTAACACTTTTTATGGCAACTAATTTACCTGTTTTTTCCGTAATATTCAAAGTTTTTACTCCTTTTCCACCTCGGTTAGTAATACGGTAGTCTTCTATCTCTGAGCGTTTACCATAACCCTGTTCTGAAACTACCATTACAGTTTCTTTTTCCGAGTCTTTAATACAGATCATACCGATTACTTCATCATCCGGTCCATCAAGAGTCATGCCACGTACTCCTGTTGCGATACGCCCCATTTCTCGAACAGTACTTTCATGAAAACGAATAGCCCGACCATTTCGATTTGCCATGATAATTTGACTGTCTCCGGTGGTAAGTCTTACCTGTATTACTTGATCATCTTCTCTGATTGTTATAGCGTTGACTCCATTCTGTCGAGGTCTTGAGTATGCTTCGAGTTTTGTTTTCTTTATAACTCCTCGTTTAGTACAGAATACAAGGTTATGAGTAGTATTATATTCAGGATCTTGCAACTGTTTTACTCTAATAAATGCATTGACTTTATCATCCGCATCAATATTCAACATATTCTGTATTGCCCGTCCTTTTGCATTTTTTGCACCTTCGGGTATTTCATATACCTTTAACCAATAACACCGGCCTTTTTGAGTAAAGAATAGCATATAGTTATGCATAGATGCTGGATAAATATATTCGATAAAATCCTCTTCGCGAGTATCGCTACCCTTGGCACCTACTCCACCTCTATTTTGAGCTCGGAATTCGGTCAATGGGGTACGTTTTATATACCCCATATGAGAAATCGTAATAATCATTTCATCATCAGCATAGAAATCTTCGGCATTGAATTCTTCTGAGGCATATATTATTTCTGTTTTTCTCGCATCTCCATACTTTTCTTTGATCTCGATTAATTCGTCTTTTACAACCTGCATACAAAGTTGTTCATCAGACAATATACGATTGAAATAATCGATTTGATCCATAAGATTTTTGTAATCAGCACGAAGTTTGTCCTGTTCAAGACCGGTTAGCTGACGTAGACGCATTTCTACAATAGCTCTAGATTGTACCTCTGTTAAATTGAAACGCTCCATCAATCGTTCTCGGGCTTCATCAGGACTCTTGGAAGAACGTATAATTTGGATGACTTCATCGATATGGTCACATGCTATGATTAATCCTTCGAGGATATGAGCTTTCTTTTCTGCTTCAGCCAATTCGTAGCGAGTCCTGCGAATAACAACACTATGCCGATGTTCGATAAATGCTTCAAGTAATTGTTTTAGATTTAACATTTGTGGACGTCCATCGACCAAAGCTATATTATTGACACTAAATGAAGACTGCAAAGCTGTCATTTTATACAACTTATTCAGTACGACACTCGAATTCGCATCTTTTTTAATATCGATAACAATGCGCATACCAGTTCGGTCAGATTCATCATTGATATTCGATATTCCATCCAATCGTTTTTCTTCGACTAAATCGGCTATATTCTTAATCAGTTCAGCTTTATTTACCAGATAAGGAATTTCAGTTACAACAATTTTTTCCTTGTTATTATCTGTTTCTATTTCTGCTTTCGAACGGATTACAATACGTCCTCGTCCTGTTTCAAATGCTTCTTTTACACCGCTATATCCATATATATAACCTCCTGTCGGGAAATCTGGAGCTTTTATATAATGCATAAGGTCTGCAATCTCCATATCCCGATTGTCAATAAGTGCAATTGTTGCATCTATTGATTCGGAAAGATTATGTGGAGGCATATTAGTAGCCATACCAACGGCAATACCTGATGCTCCGTTTATTAAAAGATTGGGAATTCGTGTAGGTAATACTACAGGTTCTCTTAATGTATCATCGAAGTTATTTTTAAAATCTACAGTATCTTTATCGATATCGCGTAACATTTCTTCGGCAAGCTTAGCTAAACGTGCTTCTGTATAACGCATTGCCGCAGGACTATCCCCATCTACTGAACCAAAATTTCCCTGTCCGTCCACCAATGGATAACGTAAAGACCATTCTTGAGCCATACGTACCATGGCAAAATAGACAGAAGAGTCTCCGTGAGGATGATATTTACCTAATACCTCACCGACAATTCTCGCAGATTTTTTATACGGTTTGTCTGACGTATTTCCTAACTCGTTCATCCCGAATAAAACACGTCTGTGTACCGGCTTAAATCCATCTCTTACATCGGGAAGAGCCCGTGCTACAATGACGGACATCGAATAGTCGATGTAAGCCGATTTCATCTTGTTTTCAATATTTACTTTTATAATTCTATCTTGGTCAATCATTTAAATATAGATTGGTTATACATTAAACTTTTTTACGAAAAACTGCACTAAATTACTACATTCATTCCGATTACAAAAGTTTTTTGAGGTATTTTTAGGGTTTTAGAACACCAAATTTAGACTCTCCACATAATTAGGTATATACATTATTATTAAGTATTTTTGATAGCATTTTATTTCATGTATTTTGATATGAACAAAAACGGCATAATATTTGTGATATAATATTATTGAGATATTAATTGTATCTTTGTATTAGAATAAAAAAGATAGAGAAGGATTATATATGGAAAGAAACTTTTCACAAAGAGTAAAAGATGTGTTAGGCTATAGTCGTGAAGAGGCTGAGCGTTTACAAAGCCACTATATTGGGCCGGAACACCTTTTATTGGGTATCTTGAGAGACGGGACAGGACGTGCTCTGGATGCTTTACATTATCTTGGTGTTAATTCAAGCTCACTAAAATCCGCAGTTGAAGAAGCATTAAAAGAACTACCAGAACATGTATCTGGAGAGGAATTGATTATTAGTAAAAGCACAGATAAAGTTCTAAAAATGAGTATATTAGAATCCAGACTTCTAAAAAGTAATGTAACTGATACTGAACATCTTTTACTAGCAATTTTGAAAGAAAAAGATACTGTTGCAGCCAATATTCTTAAATTAAACGATGTAGAATATAATGATGTTTTATCCTTTTTGAAAAAAGGTTCAGAGGAGAATGTCATGCCAAGGAACATGGGAGCAGATTTTTCTGATGATGACGATGATTTAGAAGATGAAAAGAATTATCGGAACGAGCAAAGCAAACAAGGCCTTGGAAGTTCATATACCAAAACCTCTAATGATACTCCAGTTTTAGACAATTTTGGTACAGATATGACCAAAGCTGCAGAAGAAAATAGGCTTGACCCTGTTGTTGGTCGCGAAAAAGAAATAGAGCGATTAGCTCAGGTTTTGAGCCGTAGAAAAAAAAATAACCCAGTATTAATTGGTGAACCGGGAGTCGGAAAATCAGCAATTGTTGAAGGTTTAGCTCTTCGTATTATTCAAAGAAAAGTATCTCGGGTCTTATTCGATAAGCGAGTGGTTTCTTTAGATATGGCATCTATCGTTGCAGGGACAAAATATAGAGGACAATTTGAAGAAAGAATCAAAGCCATTCTAAATGAACTTTCAAAAAATCCTAATATAATATTATTCATTGATGAAATACATACTATTGTCGGAGCGGGAGGCGCTACAGGTACTTTAGATGCAGCTAACATGCTAAAACCTGCATTGGCACGAGGTGAAATACAATGTATTGGAGCTACAACATTGGATGAATATCGCAAAAATATTGAAAAAGATGGAGCCTTAGAACGCCGTTTCCAAAAGATTATGGTAGATCCTACAACTCCTGAAGAAACTTTACAGATACTTAAAAATATCAAAGGTAGATATGAAGATCATCATAATGTAATATATACACCGGAGGCTCTTGAGGCTTGTGTGAAATTAACGGAGAGATATATCAGTGACCGTAATTTCCCAGACAAAGCAATTGATGCATTGGATGAAGCCGGCTCAAGAGTACATATATCAAATATTATTGTACCTAAAGAGATTGAGGAACTTGAAAAGAAGATTGCAGCAACAAGTGAGGACAAGATGAAAGCTGTAAAATCTCAAAATTATGAATTAGCTGCAAGTTTTCGTGACAAAACCAAAGAATATCAGTCTGAATTAGACGCTGCAAAGCGACGTTGGGAAGAACAGATTCAGGAAAAACGCGAGGTCGTTGATGAAGAAAAAATTGCTGAAGTTGTAGCGATGATGTCAGGAGTCCCTGTTCAACGAATAGCACAGGCAGAAGGAAGTAAACTTTTGCAAATGGCTGATGTCCTCAAACATTCAATAATAGGACAAGATGAAGCTGTTGATAAAATTGTAAAAGCAATACAAAGAAATAGAGTTGGATTGAAAGACCCGAATAAACCTATCGGTACATTTATGTTCTTAGGTCCTACTGGTGTTGGTAAAACACATTTAGCTAAGATGTTAGCAGAATATCTGTTCGATTCGAAAGATACATTGATACGAATGGATATGAGTGAATATATGGAAAAATTTACTGTTTCAAGATTGATTGGAGCCCCTCCTGGATATGTAGGATATGAAGAAGGAGGACAATTGACAGAAAAGGTACGCCGTCACCCCTATTCTGTTGTGCTTTTGGATGAAATAGAGAAAGCACATCCGGATGTTTTTAATTTACTTTTACAAGTAATGGATGAAGGACGGCTGACTGATAGTTTGGGCCGACGTGTTGATTTTAAAAATACGATTCTGATTATGACATCAAATATAGGAACCCGTCAGTTGAAAGATTTTGGACATGGAGTGGGTTTTTCTACATCTTCAAATGATAATAAAGATTTTTCTCGTGGAGTTATTCAAAAAGCATTAAATCGGGCATTTTCTCCTGAGTTTTTGAATCGCGTAGATGATATTATTATGTTTGACCAGTTGAGTAAAGATGCTATTTATAAGATTATTGATTTGGAATTGAAAGGTTTTTATCAAAGAGTTGAAGCCTTAGGGTATAAATTAATTATAACAGATGCAGCAAAAGATTTCATCGCATCGAAAGGTTATGATATTCAATTTGGAGCAAGACCATTGAAACGAGCTATACAAAAATATCTTGAAGATGAAATGGCAGAAATGATAATTAGAGCAACAGTAAATGAAGGAGACACTATTATTGTCGATTTTGATAAAGACAATCAGAAAATCGTTACTCAAATAAAAGATTCGAAAGCTGAAAAGTGACAGAACCATCTTGAATAAGCCAAAATGTCAGATTCCATTGAGTCTGGCATTTTTTTTGCTTCTTACTATTCAGTTGTGTAAAAATAAATTCAAAATAAAATAACTATGCAAAAAGGTAAAATTGGGGTTACTACAGATAATATTTTCCCCATTATTAAAAAGTTCTTGTACAGTGATCATGAAATTTTTCTTCGTGAATTAGTCTCAAATGCTGTTGATGCTACACAGAAACTGAAAACGTTGTCTTCATTTGGTGATTTTAAGGGAGAACTGGGTGATATGAATGTGAAAGTTTCTCTTGATAAGAAAAAAGGAACTTTAACAATTTCTGACCATGGTATTGGTATGACCGCAGAAGAAATTGAAAAATATATCAATCAGATAGCCTTTTCTGGAGCTGAAGAATTTTTAAATAAATACAAGAATGATGCAAATGCTATAATTGGCCATTTTGGATTAGGATTCTATTCATCTTTTATGGTTTCTAAAAAAGTTGAAATCAGAACTTTATCTTATAAAGACAATGCTCAGGCAGTAATGTGGACGTGTGATGGTTCTCCCGAATTCGAAATGTCAGACATCGATAAAAAAGAAAGAGGTACCGATATTGTTCTATACATTGATGATGAAAATAAAGAATTTTTGGAAGAACCAAAGATCGAATCTCTGTTAAAAAAATACTGTCGTTTCTTACCTATACCTGTTATATTTGGAAAAGAACAAGAATGGAAAGATGGTAAATATGTAGATACCGACAAAGATAAAATTATAAACGATACAGCTCCAGCATGGACTAAAAAGCCCACTGAATTAACAGATAAAGACTATAAAAGCTTTTATTCAGAATTATATCCTGCCTCAGATGAACCCTTATTTTGGATACATTTAAATGTCGATTATCCATTTAAGCTGACTGGAATTTTATATTTTCCAAAGATAAAATCAAACTTTGATTTGAATCGGAATAAAATACAGTTATATAGTAACCAGGTATTTGTCACTGATTCAGTAGAAGGTATTGTCCCTGAATTTTTGATGTTACTACAAGGAGTGATAGATTCCCCTGATATTCCGTTGAATGTATCCCGCTCGTATTTGCAAAGCGATTCTAATGTAAAGAAAATATCGACATACATTACCAAAAAAGTAGCAGATCGTTTACAAGAGATATTTAATAATGATCGCAAGCAATTTGAAGATAAATGGGATGATATTAAGTTATTTATCGAGTATGGAATGCTGTCAGATGAGAAGTTCTATGAAAAGGCTCAAAAATTTGCTTTATTGAAAAATACTGAAAATAAATATTATACTCTTGATGAATATAAGACTCTGATAGAATCCAACCAAACAGATAAAGACAAGAATTTGATATATATATACGCAACAGACCGTATAGCACAATATAACTATATTGAGATGGCTCAAGCTAAAGGATATGATGTGCTGCTGATGGATGGACAATTAGATATCCACTTTATCGGTTTGTTAGAACAAAAATTGGAAAAAAGTCGATTTGTTCGTGTAGACAGTGATATTGTCGAAAATTTGGTCAAGAAAGAAGATAAGGGAACTACTGTTCTTACTTCGGAAGAACGTGAAATGATGACAACCGTTTTCAAATCACAAATTCCGGCAATTGAAAAAGCTGATTTTCTTGTAATGTTTGAACCTATTGGAGAAAAAGCCCAACCGGTCATTATTACTCAAAATGAATTTATGCGTCGTATGAAAGATATGTCAGCCATGCAGCCTGGAATGAATTTCTATGGAGAGCTCCCCGATAGTTTCAATTTAATCGTCAATACAGAACATCCATTGTCAAAAAAAATCATAGAAGATACAGAAAATGCCTGCAAAGCAGAAATAGAACCTATACAAGGAGAAATTAAAACTTTACAGGAAAGTGTTGAAAAATTGAGAGAGAATCATAAAGGAAAGAAGGACGATGAAATACCAGTACCCGAAAAAGAGGATATCAAAACGAAAGAATCAAAAATAACCGAATTGAAGAAAAAAGAAGAAGACCACCTTTCTACCTATGCTAAATCGAACAATCTGGTTCGACAATTAGTTGATTTAGCTTTACTATCGAACAATATGTTAAAAGGTGAAGCTTTAAGCCAGTTTGTAAAACGCTCAGTAGAATTATTATAAATAGGTGTAAGATAAGGATACTAAAAAAGCCCTGTGAAATCACAGGGCTTTTTTAGTATTCTCTAACAAATTAATCCCCCTATTATATCTTTAATATCATCACATCCCTGTTCCTCTAAATAAGCATTGATACCGTCTATAACTTTTATAGTTATTTGAGGATCAATGAAATTTGCCGTACCTATTTGAATTGCAGTTGCACCTGCCAATAAAAATTCAATAGCATCCATTGCATTCATTATCCCGCCTAATCCAATAACAGGTATTCTCACAGCTTTACAAGTTTGCCATACCATTCGCAAAGCAACAGGTTTAACACAAGCTCCCGATAACCCACCCGTTACGGTCGATAACATAGGACGACGAGTCTTGACATTGATGGCCATACCTAATAATGTGTTTATCAAAGAAACACTATCTGCACCTTCAGCTTCTACAGCCTTAGCTATTTCTGCTATATCTGTAACATTGGGAGATAATTTTACTATCAATGTTTTAGGATAAACTTTTCTAACAGCTTTTACAACCGTTGAAGCACTTTTACAAGATGTTCCGAAGGCCATCCCCCCTTCTTTTACATTGGGGCAAGAAATATTCAGTTCAATTGCAGGAATTTGTTCTAATTGAGCAATTTTTTCAGCTGTTGCAATATAATCCTCTATTGTAGACCCCGAAACATTGACGATAATATTTGTATCTATAGTACATATTCTCGGATATATTGTTTCAGCAAAGTAATTGACACCTTTATTTTGAAGACCTACTGCGTTTAACATTCCAGCTGGAGTTTCGGCCATACGAGGATAAGGATTGCCTTCACGGTGATGAAGCGTTGTGCCTTTTACAAGAATACCTCCTAACCGTGATAAATCGATGAAATCGGCGAATTCTTCTCCATAACCAAAAGTTCCAGAAGCAGTCATTACCGGATTTTTCAGTTTTAAATTTCCAATTTCTACATTTAAATTTGCCATGACAGTTTATTTATATTAAAAATGGGCCCTTCTTTACATACACATACATGTCCTTCGATTGTATTTTCTACACAACAAAGACATGCACCTATCCCGCAAGCCATCATATTTTCAAGAGAAACCTCACAGCAAATATTGTTGTTTCGGGCATATTTGGCTACAGCCATCATCATAGGCTTGGGACCACAAGTATAAATATAATCAAAATGAATTTTTTGTAAAACTGAATGTTGAGTTACATAGCCTCGTTCTCCAAGAGAACCGTCTTCTGTTGTTATATATGTTTCTCCAAGGGATTTGAATTCTTTCAATTGCAATATATCTCTTATAGAACGAGCTCCCAACAAAAAAGACGGTGTATATCCTTTATTTTTAAGAGTTTGTCCTAAATATAGCATAGGTGCAATACCTACGCCACCACCAATTAATAATAATTCATTTCGTTTATTTTCGGGAAATGTAAAAGAATTACCTAACGGGAGTACCATATTTACAATATTTCCCGGTTCTGCCATAGCTAATTGGCGGGTTCCGGCTCCGACAAGCTGTATAAGGAGCCATAATTCATTTGATTTTTTGTCAACATAATTTATAGAAATAGGTCGCCGAAGAAAAGTTGTCGGCGAGCCATCTATTCGTACTTCTACAAATTGCCCCGGAAGCATATCCGGTAATTGTTCTCCATTTTGTGTCGTAAATTTCAACAATACATAATTCTCATGTAGATGTGTCTTTGTATTGACTTTTAAATCCAGAACGTATTTCTTCATTTGAGCAAATAACATATGATGTGTTTGCAAAGATAGGGAAAGAGTCTGAAATTACAGAAAAATATAAAAGTTTATATTTAGTTTATTTGATTTTACTTTGTTTGGTCTGAAGAAAATGATTCGAAAGTATTATCAGAATAAAAAATCATTATTTTTACCACCTTTCTATCTTTTGAAATCTTCTCAACAATAGGAGATGAATCATCATTAAATGGTAATACATCCTTTCTTAACTCAAAATCTTTGGAATATTCTAAAGATTTTGATGGCTTGTCCGAGAAAAAAGGAATCTCATTAGATTGATTCTTGGGATTTGTAATCATATTATCGATATTTAAATCTCCTTCTCCAAACATAAGCCAATTAATAGATACCTCGGGATAAGCTTCATGTATTTTAATAATAATAGAGTTACTCACCTCATTACGCCCTCTTAAAGCATTTGATAGTGTGGACGGTTGAATTTTTACCCTTTCTGCAAATTCCGCTTGAGTTAACC
>UMEI01039318.1_pt1 | contig 71633 bp, 62 predicted proteins | sample 1964711 | NCBI WGS metagenome assembly UMEI01 (sample SAMEA4836016, study PRJEB28245) | human gut metagenome | biome: gut microbiome; material: fecal sample | place: Denmark | collected 2008 | reverse complement strand
TTTCTGCATGATGGGAACATAGGGAGTCCATATAAAGGCATGGAACACCGGTCATGACGGAAGTCTTGGAACGGCACACGCCAACAGTACGAAAGATATGATTTCCCGTGTGGAGACGATGGTACTGATGGGGATGGAACTGACGCTTGAGGCGGTGCGAAGACAGATTGCGTCCGGGGTGGAACTTCTGGTGCATCTGGAACGGGCAAGAGATGGAAAACGGCAGGTCGCGGAGATCGCAGAGATTCTCGGATTTGCAGAGGGAGAGGTGCGGATGCATGGGCTATACAAAAGGGAAAAGGATCAGCTTAAAAAGACCGGAGAGCTGGCACACAGGGAGAAACTGGAACGGTGCTTCGGTGAGAACGAATTATAAAACGTATGTATTTTCCAAAAAAGAGTGGATCTTTTGCCTGTTACAGAGCATCGGGATCACGGGAGTTGTGAATCTGTTCTGTTACCGTTCCTGGTGGGCGTGGGGACTGGTGATCCCGGTTGGCATCTGGTATACCAGATGGAAGCAGAAAGAGATGGCAGAGCGAAGACGGCGAATTCTGCAAAATCATTTTAAGGATGTGTTGCAGAGTTTACAGACGGCAGTACGGGCGGGATATTCGATGGAGCAGAGTGTAACGGAATGTCGCAGGGAGATGGAGCGGCTTTTCGGAGAGCGGGATGATCTGGTGAGAGAACTGCGGTATATGGAAAGTCAGATGCAGGTGGGTGTGCCGGTGGAGCAGCTGTTTTGGAATCTCGGACAGCGCTCCGGTGTGGAAGAAATCCGCAACTTTGGGGATATCTTTCTGATCGCGCGGCGTTCCGGTGGAAATCTCGGGAAAATTCTCGGCAATCTTGCAGAGGTACTGGGAGAAAAGATCCGGGTTACCGGGGAAATACAGGTGGCGATCGCAGGGAAAAAACTGGAACAGATGGTGATGAGCCTGGTTCCAGGGGCGATGATCCTTTATATGCAGCTGACTTCCCGTGGATTTCTCGATGTGTTATATCACAATCTGCCGGGCGCACTGGTGATGACCGGATGTCTGGGTGTGTATCTGTTCAGCTTCCGGATGGGAAGAAAGATTGTGAGGATTCAGGTATGAATGTAGTTCTGGGAATGGCTCTTTTGCTGCTGATAGCAGTGTTCAGCATCATAACTTCAAAAGAAAAAGGAAACCGGAGAAAAAAGGGAGCCAGATGGATCCACCGGTGGAGCCGGAAAAAGGGCTGGGAGCTTCCGGAATGGCTGACGGATGAATGTATCTGGCAGACAGAACTTGCGGCTCTGGCTGCGGGCATGCTTCTGGCTGTAACAGGGATGGTCGGACACGCAGAAAACATGCAGGCAGTTTCCGAGCTGCGGCGTCCGGCGTACGGACAGGGTGTACAGGAAGAAAATCTTCAGGTGGAATGGAAAGATGAGCAGGGAAAACGCCAGAAAGAAGAAATGACCGTACAGGTGACAGAAAAACAGTTTTCCGAAAGCGAGATAGAAGAGATTTTCTCAGGGTTACGCGACAGGATCGAAAACGAGATGCTGGGGGAGAATGATTCGCTGGATCATGTGGATCATCCGCTGCATCTGTGTGAGGAACTGCCGGACTGTCCGGTAACGATCCGGTGGTTCAGCAGCCGGCCGGAGATCATGGACTGGGAAGGAACATATGGGGAAATGATCGGGGAAGAGGGAGAAGAAGTGATCCTCACAGCAACGGCCCAGCTGCAGGGGAAGGAATGGCAGGAGAGCTGGAATGTCCTTGTATTTCCCAGGGTTTCCGGGGAAAAAGAACAGGTGGAAGATATGGTGGAAAAGGCAAATGCAGATACGGCAGGAGGCTCGGAATGGATGCAGCTTCCGGCAGTATTACACGGAGAAAAACTGATCTGGAAACGGGCAGGAGACGGGATGCAGTACGGAGCGGCTTTGCTTGCGCTTGTATTTCCGGCAATGGTACTTCTGCACAGACAGCAGAAAGAAAAGGAACAGAAAAAGAAGGAACGGCAGCAGATGCAGCAGGATTATCCGGAGATTGTGACAAAATTGCAGCTGTTGTTAAGTACCGGGATGAATCTTCGAAAGTCGGTGGAACGGATTGCGAATGATTATCTTTCTTATATGCGCAGAGAGGAGGTGAGAAAGGCTTATGAGATACTTGTGGAAATCTGCAGGGAGATGGAGCGCGGTCTCGGAGAAAAAGAGGCTTATGAACAGCTGGGAGAGCGCTGGGGACTGTTGTCTTACCGGACATTGTCTTCTATTCTGGTTCAGTGTCTGCAAAAAGGAAGTAACGGCGTGGAACAGGTTCTGGCAAAAGAGGCGGAGCAGGCACAGCGGCTTTGCAGGCAGCAGGCGCAGATCCTCGGGGAGCAGGCATCCACCCGGCTGCTCTTCCCGATGATTTTAATGTTGCTCGTGGTGTTTGTGATTCTGCTGGTGCCGGCATGGCTGATGTTTGCAGTCTGACGGTGTGGAACAGAAACGCATATTATTTTTGTGATAATAGAAGATTTGTAACTATTCAGTAGGTAGTATTCCGCGAGGTGTTTTGGCATGAACATGCCAAAATCCCGAGATATACAAGCCAAAATGTCATCACCGAAGGTGATTTTAAATGCATTTTGGCTCGTAACTGTGAAGGTACTGAACGGTTACGAAGATTTAAAGTAGTCAGTCCATAGTTGTATGTGATCAGGAAAGGAAACATGCTCTTTATATTACGCAGGTTACTGCGTGTTTACGAAACTCCTGTCTTGTATAATATGCGATTCTGACGATCAAAACACCTCCGGGCCGGAAAGGAGGGAAAACCATGGCACTCTTACAGAGATTTGTGCAGGAAGAAGACGCGCTGGGAACGGTAGAACTGATTCTGATCATCGTTGTTCTCGTAGGGTTGGTTGCGATTTTTAAAAAGCAACTGGTGAGTCTGGTCAATAACATTCTTGCGAAAATCACAAAACAAAGTAACAGCATCTAAACAGTAACGTATTAACCAAACACATATCAGTTACGACATATTTCCCAAAGAAAGAAGGTATCCCTTGAAGAAATCAGGAAGTATAACGGTATTCACCAGTCTTTTTCTGGCAGTCTTTCTGCTGGTCTTTCAAGTGCTTTTGCAGTCGGTACAGATTGCAGGAGGGCGCGTACAGGCGGAAGCCGGTGTGGAAGAAGGTCTGTATTCGGTATTTGCCGGGTATGACCGCGAACTGCTGGAAAGATACCATGTATTTATGGTGGATGGAAGTTATGGAACCGGCGTGTGGAAGCCGGAGCGCATGTATCGAACGGTAAAAAACTGTATGGAAGAGAGTTGCCGTCCGGGCGGAGCAGTAACAGGTGTTCGTGGGGAAAATCTGTGGAAATGTTCGTCCGTTTCGGGGGCAATTACCGCATACACACTGATGTCAGATCAACATGGACATGGATACCGTGCGCAGGCGGTGGACTACATGAAGGAGACACTGGGGATTCAGGGGATACAGCTTCTTATGGAGAAGTACCGGCAGCAGAAAGATATTTTCGAAGAACAGGAGAAAGAAGGCAATGAGATCGATGTAAAACAGACGATGGACAGTTATGAACAGGCGAAAAAAGAAGCTGCGCAGAATCAGGATTCCGGTTCGGACAGTGAAAGTCAGCAGCGGACGGAGGTTTCGGTTCCTGCGGATTTTGTCAATCCACTGGATGTGATCCGCCAGTTACAGAAAAAAGGAATTCTGGCGCTGGTAGTTCCGCCGGGAAAAGAAGTGTCGCAGAAAGGGCTGGGAAAAGAAGAGGGGTTCAGTAAACGGGAAAAGCTTACCGGTATGGGAACGCCGTTTTATGGAACAGAAGAAAATACGCTTCTTGCAAAAGGGATCTTTCAGGCATATATGATGCAGCATCTTACCGATTATACCAGTACGGAACATATCTCAGATCCGCTTCGGTATCAGCTGGAGTATGTGATCGGTGGAAAAACTACGGATCAGGAGAATCTGAAAGCGGTGGTATACCGTCTTCTGGCAGCGAGAGAGGCTGCAAATATGATGTATCTGCTGCGGGATCCGACCAGACAGAGTGAGATTCATGAGATGGCACTTGTGATCTGTGCCGCAATAGGACTTCCGGCACTGGAAGGGATCGTAAGTCTTGCGTTACAGGCAGCATGGGCTTTCGGAGAGAGTCTGATGGATGTAAGACAGCTTTTGGCAGGAGGGAAGGTGCCGCTGGTAAAAACAGGAGCAACCTGGATGGTGTCGATCAATCAGCTGGCGAAGCTGACAGAATTGCTGAAAAATGGAAAATCTGTGGAACAAAAGGGTATGACTTACCACGAATATCTGGGGATTTTGCTGATGACCGGAAAGACGGATATACAGACAGAGCGAACGATGGATGTGGTGGAAGCGGTTATGCGGAGTCTGCCGGGAAAAGAAGGATTTCGCCTGGATCAGGGCGTGATCTATCTGGAGACAGAGATGGAAGTAAGCCTTGCAGGGAATACATTTTCACTGCTGAGAGATTATGGATACGCGATGGGAAACGGATGAAAGAGAGAAAGGAAAAAATGAGGAAAGGAATAAAGAAATACTCTCCGGGGATTGGAAAGAAAAGCAAAAATAAAAACAAAGGATCTCTTCAGGCAGCTTGTGAAAAGACGCGGAGAGTATCTCTTTGTTCCTTTCGGGCGGTGCTCACGGTGGAGGCGGCATTTGTTGTTCCGTTGTTTCTTCTGGCAATCTGTACGCTTTTAGGAATGATCGATCTGTACCGGGTGCAGGCGCTTGTGAGAACATCCCTGCATCAGAGTGCACAGGAACTCGGTATGTATGCCAGTGTGGAATCGGGCGACTCCGGGGTGAGTACGCCGGTGGGGGTGCTCTCTACCGGGATCTGTATCGCTTATACCAAAAGTCATCTGCCGGAGCTGGGTGACTATGTATCGGTGAATCTGATCGGATCGCGGTATGAAAATCATGAGATTCAGCTGAAAGCTACGATTACTTATCAGTTGCCGTTTTCGATACTTCCGGTGTCAAAGATCAAAGTGGGAAACGGCAGCGTGGTACATGCCTGGACGGGGTATGACTCCGGGGATGCGGGGAAGACCGACGGGGGAGATGGGGGCGAGATGGTTTATGTGTCGGATTATGAGAGCGTCTATCACACATCGGTGCACTGTACGCATCTGGATCTTTCGATTCATCAGGGAACGAAAGAGCAGGTGGAACGGCAGAGAAATGAATATGGAAAAAAATACCATGCCTGTGAACGGTGTGGAGGAGACAGCCATCTGGTCTATTATACGGAAAAAGGGGATCGTTATCACAGTGAGGCGTCCTGCAGCGGACTGAAACGGACGGTTCGACTGGTAGAAAAATCACAGATACAGGCACATACACAGTGTGAACGCTGTCGGGGAACAGGAAAGTAAATGTTTCGGAAAGGGAAAAGATGGAAGTATTGACAGCCGGTTATCTGCTGGTAAACAGCTGGACAGACTGGAGAAGAAAAGAAGTGGATATTGTGTGGACCGTGGCAGTTGTTATTCTGACTGCATTAATATATGTAGGAACAGGTCAGAAACTTTGCTGGAGCGGACTGCTTCCCGGTATTTTTCTGTGGCTGGCATCTTTATGGAAGCCGGGACAGATCGGAAGCGGGGATGGAATTGTGCTGATGGGAATCGGCTGGATTCAGGGAATCCAGCAGGTATGTATGATTTTTCAGACAGCGATTCTTCTGGCGGCAGGTGCCGGGATCTGCATGCTGGCACTAGGAAAGGGAAGAAAAAAGGAGATTCCGTTTGTGCCGTTTTTATTGGCTGGTTATCTGATACAGTATCTTTGAGAGACAAAAAAAAACAGGGAGTGAACAGGTATGAACAGAAGAACAGATAGGCAAAGAAAAAGAGGTTCGCTTACCGTAGAAGCTTCGCTGGTAGTGCCGATGTGCGTCATGATTCTTGCTCTGTTGCTTTCTTTGACATTTTATGTATACCTTCGCTGCTGGTATACGCAGACTGCCTGTGAAGCAGCCGTGCAGGGGAGCGGATATGGCGTACTGGAGGGACGAAGCGGACAGGAGAAAGCAGAGAAAAAATGGGAAACAAGGCGCAGGGAGAGTGGATTTTCCGGACAGAATGTTACCGGTGGAGTAACCGGAAGCGGGAAGGAAGTACAGGTAAAAGTATCGGGTAAAGTGTCCGTGTGGGGAAGACAGAACCGGATATTTGAGACGGGAATCAGACAGAAGATCATAAGACCGGTAACATTTGTGCGAAAGGTGACAGCATTCCGGTCATAAAAAGAAGGTTTTGCGTATGAAAATGGATTACAGAAGAGATTTGCAGCATAATTATCTGGTGGCGGAGGACGGTGAGGATACGGAAAATTATATCACAAGAATGATGACAGAAAATCAGGTGCAGGGACTTCTGGGGTGTGAGTGCAGAAGGATGGATCAGAAGAAACTGTATTATTATGATATTACCTCGAAAATCTCTCTTGCGGAAAAATGCAGGTATAAAAAAATCAAAGGATCGGAAGTGCTTCTGGTTGTGCAGGGACTTTTACAGGTGTTGGTGCAGCTGGAGGAATATCTGATACCGGCAGATCGGATCTGTCTGGACTGGAATTATATTTATCTCGATCCGGCAAGCGGTCAGCCTTCGTTTTGCTGTCTGCCTGTGACGGAAAAGGAACTGGAGCAGGGAGTGCGGGAACTTCTGGAGGAACTGCTTCCCCGGCTGGATCATCAGGAGCAGGACGGGGTATCGGTAGTTTATGAACTGTATCAGTATGCGGTCCGGGAGTCATTTTCCGTGATGGAGCTACAGGGCGTTCTGGAACGGCGAATGCTGGAACAGAGAAAATCGCTGCGAAGAGAATCACAGATGTATGGCGAGAAAGAAAACAGTTTTCCGTCGGAGAATGGGTATGCAAACACGGAAGAGGCAGGGCGGTCGTATCTCGTAGGGGAAAGAAAGAGTATACAGGAAGAAAGTGTCCGGTCATGGGAGAAGGAGAAACGAGCGGGTAAGAGTGCCGGTGGCAGGGAAGAAGAACAGTTCCGGACAGACAGGAGAAATCATGAACGGGCACTGGAAGATTTTTTCTCTGTGGAAGAAGAGGAGAACGAGACGGACCGGGAGCGGAATCTTCCGGTTGGACTGCTTGCGGGAATCTGCGCAGGGCTTCTGTATGGGCTGACCGGTTACGCCGTCTGGGAGTATTTTCCAGGGTATCTTGGCATCTGGGGAGCGATCGGAGTGATTGCAGCGTTAAGTTTTCTGATCTGGCAGGTGACAGTGAAGAGAAGAAAAAAAGAGGACAGTCAGATTGCAGAACAGTTTGCCATGTATCAGGAACCAGCCGGGAAATCACTGGATTTTCCCAAACAGGCTGTCGGGGAATGGGAAGAAAAAGAGGAAGAGGCAGAGGCAGAGGAAGTCTCCTCATGGGAAAACCGGATTCCGTGGGAGAATAACAACTATACACAGCTCCTCTCCGCAGGAAGAAAAGAGGGAGGTCTGATCCTGAAAGAACTGCATCCGGTCAGCGGCAGGCAGTTCCGGATAGACAAAACACACCCAACGATCATCGGTCAGCTGAAAGATCAGGCAGATCTCGTTTTACCCTCCACAGCAGTAAGCCGGGTACACGCCAGCATCGAACAACGGGCAGGCAGCTGGTACCTGAAAGACCTCAACTCCCGCAACGGAACCTGGGTCAACGACCAGGAACTCTACGGAGAAGAAGAAAAAGAACTCACCACCGGCGACCAGATCCAGTTCGCAGATCTGGTGTATCGGGTGGAGATATAAAGTTACGGGAGATAACGCGGACAAGTGACACTATGGTTCATGGATTTTTCTTGTAAAACGCAAGACAGGGGCATATAATGAGGAAAAACGTTAACGGGGATGAGAAATAACCGTGACGGATACCTGACAGGAGGAATGCATATGAACCAATATCAGGATGACGACTGGCAGCAGGAGGAGCAGAGAAGGCGGGAAGCGTATTATCGGATGAACAGTCAGAACAGTAATACGCCGGATGCGCTGGAACAGATTTTCCGGGGACCTTTAAACTGGATGAATCTGTTGATGATTGGAATTAATATAGTAGTTTTTGTTATCATGGAAATACTGGGCAGCACAGAGGATACCGGGTTTATGTTGCAGTGGGGTGCTGCGTGCAGACCGTTGATCCTTGATGGGGAGTGGTATCGGCTGTTTACTTCTATGTTTCTGCATTTTGGGATTTATCATCTGGTGAATAACATGGCGGTGCTGTTGTTTATGGGAGATATGGTGGAAAAGGCAGTGGGACACTGGAAATACCTGATGATCTATCTTGGTTCCGGGCTGGTGGGTAATCTGCTGTCTCTGTACATGGATATCCAGTCGCAGAGCAATATCGTGAGCGCAGGTGCTTCCGGGGCGATTTATGGAATTATCGGCGGCGTTTTTGTTCTGATGATCAAAAACAGAAAGCAGGTAAGAGAAGTGGTGATTCGGCGGCTGGTGTTTGTCATTGCGGTTACGATCTACTACGGCTCGCAGGCGGCACAGATCGATAATGCAGCTCATGTGGGCGGGCTGATCGGCGGAATTGTGTTGACCGTACTGTTTACTTTACATTGGAATCACAGCAGAAAAGGGTATGTCGCAGAATAGCCGGATTTATTAGTGTTCAATGGTAATATCCAGCGAAGTGTGTTACTGGGCGTGGAGTGAACGGTAATGATGATTTTTTCAGTTAGTAAAAAAGAACGCAAGATGACTGGAAATTTTCTGACAATGCGTGTATCATGGTAAGAAAAAACAACACAAAACGGAGAGGAGAATAAAAATGAGTGATTGTATTTTCTGTAAAATTGCCGGTGGAGATATTCCGTCCGCTACACTGTATGAGGATGATGATTTTCGTGTGATCCTGGATCTTGGCCCTGCAACAAAAGGACATGCACTGATCCTTCCGAAACATCACTACGCAAACCTGTATGAGATCCCGGAAGAGATGGCTGCGAAAGCAATGGTTCTGGCAAAGAAGATGGCTACAGCCATGACAGAAGCACTGGGATGTGACGGCTTCAATATCGTACAGAACAACGGTGAAGTAGCAGGACAGACCGTATTTCACTTCCATATGCACCTGATTCCGCGTTACAACGGTGATCAGGCAGGTATCACCTGGAAACCGGGCGAGCTGAAAGATGAAGTGAGAGATGAGATTGTTGCGAAAGTGACAGCTGCACTGAAATAATTTTCGAAAATGAGAAAAGTGACAGCTTAGAAGAAAGCAGTAAAGAAAACTAGGCAATAAAAATGGTCCATTGAATCAATGATTGATATAAAACAGAACGAAAACGGACAGGATGATAAGCAGATATGACTTATCATCCTGTCCGTTTTATAAAATACATAAGCAATTCATATATATAAGAACCAGCTTTTGCTTGTGAAATATTCAAATCACAAATCAGAAATCACTTACTTCGCACAATCCCACAGCATCCCAACAATCTTACCGATGGAATCCATCTGGCTGCTCTTGCTCATCGCCTCGATATACTGTTCCCGGTTCGCATACAGGTCACGGATTGTCTGCAACAGTTTTTCGTTGGTGATCTCTTCTTCTTCCAGAACTTTGCTGTAACCCAGTTTTTCAAAAGAACGGGCATTCAGGATCTGGTCACCACGGCTGGCGTTGGCGGAAAGCGGGATCAGCAGGTTTGGTTTCTTTAAGGCACTGATCTCACAGATCGCATTGGCTCCGGCACGGGAAATTACGAGGTCGGACAGAGCGAAGAGATCAGAAAGTTCATCTTTAATATATTCATACTGTACATAACCTTCTGTATCGGTAAGAGAAGTATCCAGTTTGCCTTTTCCGCAAAGATGGATCACCTGGAAATCTTTTAACAGATCCGACAGGATATTGCGGACTGCGGTGTTGACAGCAACGGAGCCAAGGCTTCCGCCGATGATCATCAGTACCGGTTTTCCGGCTTTCAGTCCGGTGAAGCGAAGAGCGGCTTCCGGATCACCCTGCAGAAGTTCCTGACGGATCGGAGTTCCGGTAAGAACCGCTTTATCGGCAGGAAGTTTGCTGACAGTCTCCGGGAAGTTACAGCATACTTTCACAGCGGAAGGGATGCACAGCTTGTTGGCAAGTCCGGGAGTCATATCGGACTCATGAATGATCGCCGGAATCTTACAGCGCTTTGCTGCAATGACAACAGGAACGGTAACAAATCCTCCCTTGGAGAAAACAACATCCGGTTTCAGCTTTTTCAGCAGTTTTCTTGCCTCGGAAAATCCTTTCAGCACACGGAACGGATCGGTGAAGTTCTTCACATCAAAATAACGTCTTAATTTACCGGAGGATATTCCATAATAAGGAATTCCCATCTCTTCGATCAGCTTCTTTTCAATTCCGTTATAGGAACCGATATAAGAGATTTTAAATCCTTTTTCTTTCAATGCGGGAATCATAGCGATGTTTGGTGTTACATGACCTGCGGTACCGCCGCCGGTAAGTACGATGTGTTTCATAATGTCCTCCTGAATACATAATACGCTCCCGGAATCTTTTGCCGTCTGCTTTTACGGCTGATTTTCCGAAAGTACATTAGTAGAATCAATGTTTTTACATATAATATTTTTAATAGTTTCATTGTATCTTATTAAGAAAAAAAGTCAAGAAACCCGTAATTATTAAAAGAAAATAAACCGGCAAAGTTATTTTGCATTTCTATATGTATGCGCGTATAATAAGAATATAGAAGTGAAAACGTGATAAAATTCTGAAAAGTAAAACAGAAGGAGGGGTTTTTATGAAGATAACGTTCGTGGGTGCGACACATGAAGTTACAGGAAGCTGTTATTTTCTGGAAGCCGCCGGTAAAAAGTTTCTGGTGGATTTTGGAATGGAGCAGGGACCGGATAATTTTGAGAATATACCGATCCCGGTGCCGGCTTCGGAGCTTGATTTTGTACTGCTGACACATGCACATATCGATCACTCCGGAAAACTTCCGGTTCTGTATGCAGAGGGGTTCCGGGGAAATATTTATACGACCTATGCCACCGTGGATCTGTGCGAGATCATGCTTCGTGACAGTGCACATATCCAGATGTTTGAAGCAGAATGGAGAAACCGGAAAGGACAGCGATCCGGCAAGGAACCGGTACAGCCGCTGTATGATATGAACGATGCGCAGGGAGCCATCTCTCATCTGGTGGGCTGCCCGTATCAGCAGATTCTGGAACTGGCAGACGGGATTCAGGTGCGTTTTGTAGATGCCGGACATCTGCTTGGCTCGGCAAGTATTGAACTGTGGCTGAAAGAGGATGATGTGGAGCGGAAAATCGTATTTTCCGGAGATATCGGAAATAAGAATCAGCCATTGATCAAGAATCCGACCTATCTGCAATCTGCGGATTATGTGGTGATGGAGTCCACCTATGGTGACCGCAGCCACGGACCGCGGGTAAGTTATGAAGAGGAACTTGCCAAAGTCATCCAGAGAACCTTTGACCGGGGCGGCAATGTGGTGATTCCTTCATTTGCCGTGGGAAGAACGCAGGAAATGCTGTATTTTATCCGTAAGATCAAGGCGGATCATATGATACAGGGACACGATGGCTTCCCGGTATTTGTGGACAGTCCGCTGGCGGTGGGAGCAACAACTATATTTAATGAACATCACAAAGACTGTTTTGATGAAGAAGCGATGGAACTGATAAATAAAGGGATCAACCCGATCACATTTCCGGGATTGAAACTTTCCATCACCAGTGAAGAGTCCAAATCCATCAACTTTGATGACCGTCCGAAAGTCATCATCTCAGCCAGTGGCATGTGTGATGCCGGCAGGATCAAACATCACCTGAAACATAATCTGTGGAGACCGGAGTGCACGGTTCTGTTTGTTGGTTATCAGGCAATCGGTACGCCGGGACGGGCACTGGTAGAAGGTGTAAAAGAAATCAAACTGTTTGGAGAAGAGATTCAGGTCAATGCCGAGATCAAAGTTCTTCCGGGTGTCAGCGGTCATGCGGATAATGAGGGACTGATGGAATGGGCAGGAGCCTTTGCGGAAAAACCGAAACAGGTATTTGTGTGTCATGGAGAAGACACCTCCTGTCAGGTATTGACGGGAAGACTCGAAGATGAGCTTCACTATACGGCGATGGCACCATACAGCGGAACCATTTATGATCTGAAAGAAGCCGCATTTATCAGTTGTCCGGAAGGTGTGGTGATCCGCAAACAGGAGACCAAACCGCAGTCGAAGAGTTCGAGTGTATACCAGAGGCTGGTGGCAGCCGGTCAGCGTCTGCTTACCGTGATCCGGCATAACGAAGGCGGAGCGAACAAAGATCTCGCCAAACTGACCAGCCAGATCAATAATCTGTGTGATAAATGGGACAGATAGACCTGAAAAATAAAGAAAAAAGCCCCTGTACAGAAGGCAACACATCCGAAAATGACCTCTCGGTTGTGCCGGTCTTCTGACAGGGGTTTTTAAACTCTTACTGGTTCAGAGCTTCTTTCAACGCTTTTGCCAGCTGGTCCGGACATGAAGTGGATTTGAAACCACAGGTAGTTCCCTCCAGACGGTTGATGACATCCTGTGCATCCTGACCTTCTACCAGAGCTCCGATTCCTTTCAGGTTACCGTTGCATCCGCCGGTAAAACGTACATTGTATACTTTGCCGTCTTTCAGATCAAAATCAATCTGAGAAGAACAGGTTCCTTTTGTCTTGTATGTCATGATAATTCCTCCTTTGTTTTTGCTGTACCGCCAGGGTACATTTAAGTTTGCAAGATATTATAACAAATGTCAGACCTGATTTCCAGTAGAGAAAGTAAAATGGAAGGAAAAGGTTGAGGAAAAAATGAGGCTTTGTTATAATAAAAAACAGGTGTAAACTCCGAAAGATCGGGAGAAGACCGGAATTACAGTGGGTATGACTACTTTTTATAAAGAATAAGAAAGAAACGAGGAGAGAAAAATGAACAGAATCGGAATTATCGGAGCAATGGAGCTTGAAGTAGAAGAACTGAAAAGCCAGATGGAAGAGGTTACCGTAAAAGAAAAAGCTTCCATGGAATTTTATCAGGGTACATTAAACGGAAAAGAAGTTGTCGTAGTACGTTCCGGAATCGGTAAGGTAAATGCAGCTGTCTGCACACAGATCCTGGTGGATGATTTTCAGGTAGAAGCGGTGATCAATACCGGAATCGCCGGATCCCTGAAAGCTGAGATCAACATCGGTGATATCGTTGCGTCTACCGATGCTTTGCAGCATGATATGGATGCCAGAGAATTTGGTTATCCGAAGGGTCAGATTCCACAGATGAATGTATTTTCTTTTAAAGCAGATGAGACACTCCGTAAAGTAGCTGTAGAATGCTGTAAGAAAGCGAACCCGGATATTCAGGTGTTTGAAGGAAGAGTGGTCAGCGGTGACCAGTTTGTGGCAAGCAGTGAAGTGAAGGATGAACTGATCCGTGAATTTGCAGGAAGCTGTACCGAGATGGAAGGAGCAGCGATCGCTCAGGCGGCCTACTTAAACCATGTTCCGTTTGTTGTTCTGCGTGCCATTTCTGATAAAGCGGATAACAGTGCAACCATGGATTATCCGACATTTGAAAAAGCGGCGGCACGTCACTGTGCGAATCTCGTGAAAGAGATGGTAAAAGCACTGTAAGAAAAGGATTTGTCATGGTAAAAACCTGTAAGAATTTGACGAACGATTTTAGTTTCAAATCAGGTATGTGGAGGATATAATATTTCCAGAACATCGTTTTGCAAATGCACGACTTCCGGATCCGGCGATCGGGGGTGCGGGATGGACAGGCATTTGCGGGAGGATGTGACAAGTGACTGCCAATTCAGTGTTGAAATAAGGGGGTACGGAAATGCTGCATAGTTGGATGGAACAAAATGTGTTGTTTTACGGAATGATCGGAGCGGGAATCCTTGGGATCCTGTGCATGTTTATGGTCGACCGTTTCTACAGCAGAGCCATACGGGATGTACGCAGGATAACGGAACCAAAGGGAAAATGGACAAAAGAATTCCTGAATCAATATCAGATGCGTCTGACAAAAGAGCAGGAGATCAACAATCCGGAGGCATTTATCCGGACACAGCTTGCCAGGGGAAAGACGCTTGGAATCGGGATACAAAAGTGGAAGCAGGGAATCGGCTACAGTGCGGTTCTGTGCTTCCTTTTGATTCTGGCGGCAGTCTACGGGACTTATCGCTATGAGCAGGCGCAGCTGTTGCGCTACGAGTATGTGCTGACCGGGGCGGGAATCTTCGCCCTGTTGCTTCTGATGAAACAATTTATGGGCTTTATGAATAAAGAAGATATGATTCTTGATGGTCTTCTGGATTATATGGAAAATACCCTGCCCGCCAGAAAACCGGTGCCGGATGAGCAGGCACTGAAAGAACAGACCAGAGAGGAACTGATCGATAAAGTAACAGAGGGGATCCGGCAGACGGCGGCAAGTGAGACAAAATTTTCTCATATGCTGACACCGGAGGAAGAGCATATTATGCGGGAGGTGATTCGCGAATATCTGATCTGAGCAGAATACGAACCTGCTATCTTCATAAAACGGGCAGACACCAGCATGCGGTGTCTGCCTGTTTTCCGATACAAACTACTCTTCAATCACTTCAATTTCCAGATAATCAAAATCGATCGTCTCAATAAAATTATCGGAGGTAAACCGGGTTTTATCGTGGCGTTTAAAATCCATAATATTATTGTCCAGCCAGATCGGTTTGCTCAGATCCCAGAGATAACAGATCTCTTCGAGAGACTGGAAGATCTTATGGGTCCTCGTGTCATCCGTATCGTTGCAGATCACGGTGTCTTTCATCATGTGATTATCGGTCCATATTTTTCCCCATAAACGAAACATTGTCGGAGTCTCCTTTCCAAAAACAAAAACGGTGAACTAAGTATATCGGAAAATTCTCTTTCTGTAAAGAAAAGAAAACTATTGCGTTTGCTGAACACGGAGTGAGCAGTAACACGACTTCAGCTGTAAGATGTTTGTAAGTTTCGTTTGATGCAAAGATGTGATATGATAAAATCGTATATAAAACAGAAATTTAAAATATCTTAAGATTTTCCCTATCCTGAAAACAAGATTTCCCTGATAAACTGACAGCGTAAAAGGAAAGAGGAAGAAGAAATGAGGTGAAGAAATGTTCAATATTCTTGTGTGCGATGATGATAAAGAGATTGTGGATGCCATTGATATTTATCTGTCACAGGAAGGATATCACATTTTAAAGGCGTACGATGGACTGCAGGCCATCGAAATCATGAAAAAAGAAGAAGTGCATCTGATCCTTCTGGATATTATGATGCCGAATCTGGATGGGATCCGGGCTACGCGTAAGATCCGGGAGACCAGCAGTGTGCCGATTATCATGTTATCTGCCAAATCAGAGGATGTGGATAAGATCCTTGGGCTGAACATCGGTGCAGACGACTATATTACAAAACCATTTAACCCTCTGGAACTGATCGCCAGAGTCAAATCTCAGCTGAGAAGATATACGCAGCTTGGAAATCTAGCGACAGAAGAAAAAGAGGCGGTATACGTATGTGGCGGTCTGGTGGTCAACGATGATCTGAAAACTGTTACGGTGGACGGGGAGCCGGTAAAATTAACCCCGATCGAGTATAATATTTTAGTGCTGTTAATTAAAAATCAGGGAAAAGTTTTTTCTATTGAACAGATTTATGAAAATATCTGGAACGAAGAGGCGATTGGAGCGGACAACACAGTAGCCGTACATATCCGGCATATCCGTGAAAAAATCGAGATCAATCCGAGAGAACCCCGCTATCTGAAAGTAGTCTGGGGAATCGGCTATAAGATAGAAAAGATGTAACCCTCCGTGGGAGGCTGCAAAATGGAAGAGAAAAAACAAAGAAACAAATTTTATTCTGCCTGGGCAAAGGGGATCGTGATCGCGTTGTTTCTGACAGCGGTTGCCTGTTTTTCCGTCTTTGCCATGATCTTTGGCGGTCTGATGTGCCAGGGCTTCAGCTGGGAAGAGCTGACAAGCAATTATTACAACGAGAAAAATTATCTGGAGACTCAGGATTGTGGACAGCGGATGGCTTCACAGGTAAATAAAGTCCGTAATGCACTGAGTGACGGAAAGCCGTTTTTAACAAAAGGAAAACTGGATAAGACCAAGCTGGTGGATATCACGAGACTGGATGCAAAAACCAGCCAGCAGAATCCGGCAACTACCTATACCGTAGAGGATCTTCTGGAACTGAAGGATAATGGTCTTTGGGATGAGTTTCAGGATGCAATCTGGAGTGCAGACTATGGCATTTACGAAGAATATGACGAAGACGATGAGGAATACTATGAAGACGGTGAATATGACGAAGATGACAACGAGAACGATACAAGCCCCACTGAGGATGTAGATATCAGTGATTACACACCTCGTTTCCGTTATCTTTACAATTATGCAAGAGATTTTGAAACCGTACTTCCGGAATCCGGAGAGACTCTGGCGGAATATGCCAGAACCAATCCGAAAAAGGTATCTCTGTTTGAGCTGTATCAGCAATTATCGAATGCCATTGATCAGCTGAGCTCTTACCAGTCTGCAATCAAGATGGATGATAAGACCAACGTGATCTTCATGGTGCAGAATTTGGATAACAAGGCAGTATATACCAATGTGTCAGAATGGGCAGATGGGAATGTAGATCCGAAAAGTCTGGAAGATCTGATGGAAGATGTGCCGGTATTTGTAGCAGAAAGAGAAGACGGAAAACTGAAAGATGTATCCGACAATGGCACAGATGCCGGAAAGTGGATCTATAATTATTTTCAAAATGATCCCGTAACCGGAAAAAATGAGAAAATCATAGTTTCTGTAGATGTATCATTTCCTTATTCCGATGAGGTCTCCGCTGCGTATGCAGCTTATGAAAATTACGCAGGCTGGGGCAATGGGCTGGTAGTCGGTATGATTATCAGTTTTGTTGCCGGTATCCTGTTCCTGCTTGTCATTACTCTGCAAAGCGGTCTGGTATGTCGGGACAGAGAAGTGCATACCATGCCCGCAGATCGTATCCCCGCCGAGGTGATGCTTGCGATCTGTGGTATGGCACTGATCGGTATGGTCGGTATAGCGGGATTAGGGCTGACAGGAAGCGGCAATCCTACGGACGGCTTTTGGCTTACCGTTATAACTACCGGGGAAATTCTTGGTGCGGCGGTATTTCTTGGAGCGTATCTCAGTGTGATCCGCCGTTGGAAAGCAAAGAAGCTGTGGAGATCCAGTTTTTGTTATACCATCGTGAAAAGCTGTAAGAAAGTATATATGGCACGTACAACTTCCGGTCGGATGATCGTGGCATTTGTCGGACTGGTGTTAATGAACTATCTGCTGGCAGCTCTTTTCGGCGGATTCGGTCTGATCCTGCTGTTTTTGGCAGATGGTGTGGTTCTTTTATATATGATCCGGGAAAATGCAGGACGTCAGGTGATCTATGATGGCCTTGCAAGGCTGGCAAGCGGTCAGCTGGATTATAAGATCGATGAGAAAGATCTGACGGGTGATAACCGCCAGATGGCTGCGGCTGTCAATCGTGTAGGCGAAGGCCTGCAAAATGCAGTGAAGGAAACGTTAAAAAGTGAAAGACTGAAAGCGGATCTTATCACCAATGTATCTCATGATATCAAGACACCGCTTACTTCTATTATCAATTATGTAGATCTTCTGAAGAGAGAGGATATCCAGGATCCGAAGATCCGGGGCTATATCGAAGTGCTGGATAACAAATCAAAACGGCTGAAACAGCTGACAGAGGATCTGGTGGAGGCGTCGAAAGTCAGCTCCGGTAATGTGGTGCTGGATATGAAACCTATCCGCTTCGGAGAACTGATCCGACAGACAAATGGGGAATTTGAGGAGAAGTTTGCAGCCAGGGGACTGCAGATGGTCTGCAAGATGGATGAGGAGCCACTGGTGATCATGGCAGATGGCCGCCGGATGTGGCGTGTTGTGGAGAATCTTTATAATAATATTGCCAAGTATGCCATGCCGAATACGAGAGTGTATGTGGAGGCGAGAAGGGTCGGCTGCAGAGTCGTGCTGGGGATCAAGAATATCTCGGAAAACCCGTTGAATATCAAGGCGGAGGAACTGACGGAGCGTTTTATCCGTGGGGATGTGTCGAGAAGCACGGAAGGAAGCGGACTGGGCTTGTCGATCGCCAAGAACCTTGTGGGATTGCAGGGGGGAACCTTTGATATTTACCTGGATGGGGATTTGTTTAAGGTTGTGATTACGTTTGAGGCGGTGGATAAAGAGAGTTAGATAAGGGTTAGATAAGGGTTGTATAAGGAGCCTGACGCTGACTTTGGCAGATAACCGCTTGTATGTATAATTGTAGTGCTATTGCAGTTGAGCAGGAAGCAGGGAAGGCACCGTTACAGAATCCTAGAGTGTGTCACTCTCGTTTATTGGGGGATGAATGATGAGTGGAATGTTAAAATGTATAGTCTAATAAAAAAACGTGTGATCGGTAAATCGTAAATAATTACCGGTCACACGTTTTTTGTTGCCAAGCATACGACAAAAAGGTCCGGTGGACCTTTTTTAGTGGTTTCGAGATTAGTGAGTTTCGTCCTCGTTCTCCTTTTCGTCCTCCTCCGGCAGTTCTGTCGGGTGCAGGTTGGAGAATACGCTGGTGTCGATGGCTTTTTCTTCGCCGTTTTCTTCGGTATCTTTTCCGGCATCCTCAGGGATGTAGTTGTCGAAGAGTTTTACAAAGAAGCGGGAGTTGATATATGTCACGGTGGCGAATCCTAGCATGATGTAGAACAGGATCATGAATGGAAAGGCCTGTGCAACAAAGATTCCAAGCAATACAGGTGCCGCAGTGATCACCATCATCAGTATGGTATACGGAAGATGGCGGATGGACATCAGAATGGAATTGCGAAACAGATTTTTGGTAGTGTTGAAGAACTTTGCAAGTACCGGGTAGATCCATAAAAACAGCATGGCGTAGACGAACAGTGCTGCTACAAATATATAGGAAAAGATCCGATATACAGCTCCCTGACCGGACATCATCCGGCAGAAGTACAGATCGAATGCCAGGACGATACCAAGCAGCAGCATAATGATCTGAATGACAATTCCCTGTTTCAGGTTCTGCTTAAAGGAATGGAAGAATCCTTTTACCACATAAGATTCTTCGTTGCGTGCCATCTTCAACGTAATGTAATACATGGCCGCGATCGCCGGTCCCGCAGTAACCACCGGGATACAGCAGACAATACATAAGAGATTCAAGATCATGAGATCAGCAACCCTGCCCATGAAAGAGAAAAACTTGTTGTCCGGATTAAAGATGTTGTTCATAGCAAATTGCCTCTTTTCTTCGGTTTTCCGTAACTGTTCAGTACTTTCTCAGTTACAGTTTTTCTTAATAGCGATATACGCAATGATTGTCATCAGTATAGCGAATTCAATACTAAAAAGCAAGGAAAAAGGGGGATGAAAGTATTAAAAAAGTATAATCAAAAAACGGTTCGTCAAAGTGACCATGAAAGGATGAAAAAAATTGGTCAAAATGCCATAAAGGAGCGGAATCCAAAAAATCAACACACATTTGTTACAAGGTCATGGTAGAAACTTTGTATAATTCGGTTATGGTCAAAAAGGGGTCTTTCCGATATACTAAGTACAGTCGCAAGGCACGGTGCCTTGAAAAAAATGAACATTACTTATTTGACTAGTAGGAGGAATTAATTATGGCAAGTTTATCATTACAGCACATTAATAAAACATATCCGAACGGATTTGAAGCTGTTAAAGATTTCAACCTGGAAATCGCTGACAAAGAGTTCATCATCTTCGTAGGACCATCCGGATGTGGTAAATCTACTACACTTCGTATGATCGCTGGTCTGGAAGAAATCAGTGGTGGTACACTGAAGATCGGTGATAAAGTAGTAAATGATGTAGAACCAAAAGACAGAGATATCGCAATGGTATTCCAGAACTACGCTCTGTATCCTCATATGACAGTATATGATAACATGGCATTTGGTCTGAAACTGAGAAAAGTTCCGAAAGATCAGATCGATAAAATGGTTAAAGAAGCAGCTAAGATCCTGGATCTGGAAAAACTGTTAGACCGTAAACCGAAAGCTCTGTCCGGTGGTCAGAGACAGCGTGTAGCTATGGGACGTGCTATCGTACGTGATCCTAAAGTATTCCTGATGGATGAGCCTCTGTCAAACCTGGATGCTAAACTGCGTGTACAGATGAGAACAGAGATCTCCAAACTGCATGAGAGACTGGGCGCTACTATTATCTACGTAACACATGACCAGACAGAAGCTATGACACTGGGTACCAGAATCGTAGTTATGAAAGATGGTGTTGTTCAGCAGGTAGATACACCTCAGAACCTGTACAACGCTCCAGGAAATCTGTTTGTAGCCGGATTCATCGGATCTCCTCAGATGAACTTCCTGGATGCAACTGTAAAAGTTAACGGAAAAGACGTTACTCTGCAGGTAGGTAACTACAGCCTGAAACTGCCGGAAAACAAAGCAAAAGCTCTGATCGATGGCGGATATGATGGAAAAACTGTTGTTATGGGTATCCGTCCGGAGAACGTAACAGACGATGCTACAGCTTTCCCGGAAAGCACAGTAGAAGCTAAGATCAACGTATACGAGCTGCTGGGTGCAGAAGTATTCCTGTACTTCGATGTTGAAGGCTTCAACATGACAGCCCGTGTAGATCCTCATACAACATCCAGAACTGGTGATACCGTTAAATTCGGTCTGGATATGACAAAAGTTCATGTATTCGACAAAGAAACAGAACTGACAATCACCAACTAGTCAAAAGTAAACATACATGGTGCCGATTCCTTCGGGAGTCGGCACTTTTTGTGTCTGTATATTCAAAAACACTTTAGTAAACTATTGCATTGATTTATTGCAATTTTGCGGAAAATACGATATTATGTAACTATTCGAGTAAACAATTCGAGAGTTCATATTCTACGGGTTTCCGGCGATATATCCCGGACCTGAGAAATAGAAGAATGATAACAGAGAAGTAAAAATGAGAGGATGTGAGCATTTGGTTTCAAATCAGGTTTTACAGAAAACAATCGATGAACTTCGGGCGATCACCAGGATTGACCTGTGTGTGATGAGTCTGGAAGGACAGAAAGTGGCTTCAACCTTCAGCGAAGAAGGATTTGAACCGGAATATGTGAGAGAATTTGTGAAATCACCGGCAGACAGTCAGGTACTGCAGGGGTATCATTTCTTTAAAATATATGATGACCAGAATGTGGAATACGTTCTGGTGACAAGCGGCGGAAGCGAAGATGCATATATGATCGGAAAGATCGCCGTATGCGAGATCCAGAATCTGATCGTTGCCTACAAAGAGCGTCTGGATAAGAACAACTTTATCCAGAACCTGCTTCTGGACAACCTGCTTCTGGTGGATATCTACAATCGGGCGAAAAAGCTTCGGATCGATACAGAAGCGAGAAGAGTTGTATTTATCGTAGAGACAAAGTATGAGAAAGACAACAGTGCGATGGAGACGATCAAGAGTCTGTACGCATCAAAACCAAAGGATTATATCACCGCGATCGATGAGAAGAATATCATCATCGTAAAAGAGATCAAAGAAGCGGAAACATATGAAGATCTGGAACGTGTTGCGAAAACACTGGTAGATATGCTGAATGTGGAAGCGATGTCACAGGTTCGCGTATCCTATGGAAATATCATCCATGAGATCAAGGATGTTTCCCGTTCCTATAAAGAAGCAAAGATGGCGCTGGAAGTAGGAAAAATCTTCTATGCAGATAAGATCATCGTTCCGTATAACAACCTGGGTATCGGTCGTCTGATCTATCAGCTGCCGATTCCGCTGTGCCAGATGTTCATGAAAGAAGTATTTGGAGAACAGCTGCCGGATACCTTTGATGAGGAAACGCTGACCACCATTAACAAATTCTTTGAAAATAACCTGAATGTCTCTGAGACATCCAGACAGCTGTATGTACATCGTAACACACTGGTATATCGTCTGGAGAAACTGCAGAAGAGTACCGGACTGGACATTCGCGTATTTGACGATGCCCTTACCTTTAAGATTGCCATGATGGTAGTAAGCTACATGAAATACATGGAAACTCAGGATTAATCGAACCAAGAGGAGGATTATGATGATTCAATTACTGGAAGGCGGTACCTACCTGGTCAATGGAACCGAACTGGTAGAACCGGCAAAAGCAGTAGCACAGGGACTTCCTGCGCCGGAAGAAGCAGCAAAACAGACTATGGCCTACAATATTTTAAAAGACCATAATACGTCTGGAAACATGGAAAAACTGCAGATCAAATTTGATAAGCTGACATCCCATGATATCACTTTTGTAGGAATTATTCAGACAGCAAGAGCCTCAGGACTGGAAAAATTCCCGGTACCGTATGTACTGACCAACTGCCACAACTCTCTGTGTGCCGTTGGAGGAACCATCAACGAAGATGACCATATGTTTGGTCTTACCTGCGCGAAAAAATACGGCGGTGTCTACGTTCCGCCTCATCAGGCAGTTATTCATCAGTTCGCCAGAGAGATGCTTGCCGGCGGCGGCAAGATGATCCTGGGATCCGACAGCCATACCAGATATGGTGCACTGGGTACGATGGCTATGGGCGAAGGCGGACCGGAACTGGTAAAACAGCTGTTGTCTAAAACTTACGATATCAATATGCCGGGCGTTGTCGGCGTCTACATGACCGGAGCACCGATTCCGGGTGTTGGTCCGCAGGACGTTGCACTGGCAATCATCGGAGCTGTATTTAAAAACGGCTTTGTAAAAAATAAAGTAATGGAATTCGTAGGACCGGGTGTGGCAAACTTAAGCGCAGATTTCAGAATCGGTGTGGATGTTATGACCACAGAGACGACCTGTCTGTCCTCTATCTGGAGAACCGATGACAAGATCGAAGAGTTCTATGCGATCCACGGCAGAAGCGAAGACTACAAAGAACTGAATCCGGGACCGACTGCATATTATGACGGTATGCTGGTGGTAGAACTGGATAAGATCCGTCCGATGATCGCGATGCCATTCCACCCAAGCAACACATATACGATCGATGAGTTAAATGCAAACCTGATGGATATTCTGGACGATGTCGAGAAAAAAGCACAGGTGAGCCTGGATGGAAAGATTGACTTTACACTGAAAGATAAAGTACACGACGGAAAACTGTATGTAGAGCAGGGAATCATCGCAGGATGTGCCGGCGGCGGATTTGAAAATATCTGTGCGGCTGCGGATATCCTGAAAGGCGCAAGCATCGGAGCAGATGCCTTTACCCTGAGCGTTTATCCGGCAAGTACACCGATCTATATGGAACTGGCGAAGAACGGAACATTGGCAACACTGCTTGAGACAGGTGCAATCGTAAAAACTGCATTCTGTGGTCCGTGCTTCGGTGCTGGCGATACACCGGCAAATAATGCATTCAGTATCCGTCATTCAACAAGAAACTTCCCGAACCGTGAAGGTTCCAAGATCCAGAACGGTCAGATCTCTTCCGTAGCTCTGATGGATGCACGTTCTATCGCAGCGACAGCAGCAAACAAAGGCCGCCTGACTCCGGCTACTGAATATGCGGGAACTTACAGCAATCCGAAATATTACTTTGACGGAAATATCTATAAGAACAGAGTCTTCGACAGTAAGGGTGTTGCAGATCCGTCTGTAGAGATCCAGTTCGGACCGAACATCAAAGACTGGCCGCAGATGCCGGCACTGGCTGAGAACCTGATCCTGAAAGTTGTATCTGAGATCCACGATCCAGTTACCACTACCGATGAGCTGATTCCGTCCGGAGAGACTTCTTCCTTCCGTTCCAACCCGCTGGGACTGGCAGAATTTACCCTGTCCAGAAAAGATTCGGCTTACGTGGGACGCGCAAAAGAAGTACAGGTAGCAGAAAAAGCTATCCAGAACGGCGAATGTCCGGCAGAAGCACTTCCGGAACTGAAACCGGTATTTGGAACGATCCATACAAAATACCCGCAGGTGGACAAGACCAATGTTGGCGTTGGTTCTACGATCTTTGCTGTAAAACCGGGTGACGGTTCTGCGCGTGAACAGGCTGCTTCCTGCCAGAAAGTTCTTGGCGGATGGGCAAACATCGCCAATGAATACGCAACAAAACGTTATCGTTCCAATCTGATCAACTGGGGTATGCTGCCATTCCTGATCCCGGAAGGAGATCTGCCGTTTGCCAATGGCGATTATCTCTTCATCCCGGATGTACGGAAAGCAGTAGAAGAAAAATGGGACAGCATCACTGCATACAAAGTAGGAGAAGAACTGACACCATTTACCCTGGCACTGGGCGAGCTGACCGATGATGAGCGCGAGATCATCCTGAAAGGCTGCCTGATCAACTACTACAGAAGCGAAAAATAAGAGAATGAATAAATAAGAAGAGCCGGATTCCTGGAGCAGATGTAAACCAGGGATCCGGCTTTTTGTATGTGCACAGTATTGTATTTGTCGTGCAAATTGTATAAACAATTATAATAAAAACAAATATATAGACAGCATAAACATAAATATTTAAACTATAATAAAAAAATATAAGAAAAACCATGAAAAAGTGTTGACAAATTGGGGCCGGTCTGTTATTATAAACTCAACAAAAAACAAAACACCTTATCAAAAACATCAACACCCCATTTTCTATGAAAGAGACGAGAAATCTTCATAAGAAGAATGGAAAAGGAACTGATAAAAAAATAGAATCCGAAAGATTCTAATTAAGAAAATCAATTGAATCGGATTTCCGGAAGGTTTGGGAGGTAAGATCAGAACGTGAGGTAACAGATTTTATTCAAACGTGGAAAGAAATCAAAAACAATATTTTCTTAAATCAGAACAAAAAGATCTGTATTTTCTATCAGGATGGAAAAGATAAGAACCCAAAAAAGAAAAGGAGGATAAAGCCATTGTACTAAGAACATAAACTTATCATTGTAAGCGTGGTAAGAGAAAGCATTCCCCGCACAGAAAGACCTTTTATGAAGAATGAAAAAAGAAAAAAGATGCCAGATAGAGCATACGGATTAGATAAAAGGTAACAAGAGCTTCTCCTTACAGTGAATACATTACCACAAAAATAATAGGAAAGATTTTAAAAGATGTGTAAAGAAACATTTTTTAAAAGAATATGAGTTCACTGAATAGAACTATATAGAAACCATAATAGTAATTATTCGGAACGAAGAGAAAAGTAAAATGCAAAGGCTATATCCGATAGCAGGTGTATTTGAAAAAGATCTTAAAAGAGATATAATGAAAAACGTTCTGTATAGCATAGGAAAGTGAAAATCCATATTTTGAAAAATTTATAAACGTCAATTATAAATTTGAAGCTGGCTATTATTCTTTATATAGATGTAACATTTCTAAGTAAGCAAACGAAAAAACTTACGAGCAGGGAAGAAAGAGAAAATCAATTTATATAGATAAAATTGAATAGGAACTCTGAAAAAACATTCCTACATAAAAAAGTATATAAAATATCCTAAAAGAGTAAAGAAAAACAACCTTACAAAATAAAAATAGAAAAATAAAAGAAAGAGAAAAAGAGGTTTAGACAATTGAATAAAGAAGATCATTAGAACAGCCGTTATATCGATTGAGATGAGATGTAGCGGCTGTTCGTGTTGTGTTGTATATTAACAATTGCTCCGGTTTTGCGTAAACGGAGAAAGAAAAGTTGTGGAACAGATTTTGGACATTGTAGAAAGGGAAAATTACGTTTATAATAAAAGTTCATGGATGGTCGGTGCAAAGAAAAAACACTGTCTGAATATAGACGATGCACCGGGAGAACAATGATTTTCGAGAACAGAGAAAAAGGAATGGAGCAGAGAGATGGTACGATGGTCGGCAGATGATATTATATATGAAGACGGGCAGATCCTTGTGTGCAGGAAGCACAGCGGTATGGCGGTGCAGAGTGCACGGATCGGGCAGATGGATCTGGAGAGTGAGCTGAAGAATTATCGAAAGGGAAAGTATATCGGAATCGTACAACGGCTCGATCAGCCGGTGGAAGGGGTTCTGGTTTTCGGAAAGACGCCGCAGGCTACGGCAGCTTTGAATAAACAGCATCAGAATGGTGCGATGAAAAAAGAATATCTGGCTGTCTTTACAGGGACACCGGCAAAAGAAGCGCGGGGGATCTGGGAGGATTATCTTGTAAAAGACGGCAAAACGAATACCTCGCGGGTGACAGGAAAGCAGGACAGGCTGGCGAAAAAAGCGGTGTTGTCTTATGAGATCCTGGACTGGAAGAAAGACCGGGGACTGGCGAAGATTCAGCTTGGAACCGGGCGACATCATCAGATCCGCGTGCAGATGGCGCATCACGGTATGCCGCTGTGGGCAGACGGAAAGTATAAGAAAAAAGAAGAACTGCTGGAAGAGGAACAGGGGACAGCGATCGGACTGTGTGCCTGGAGACTGGAATTTGCACATCCAAAGACCGGAAAGAAAATGAAATTTGAAGTGCAGCCGGAGGGGGTATGCTTCCGGGATTTTCTGTAAGTGATTGGAACTGTCCGATGGGCAGGATTCCGCGAAGAAACGGGATAATGTACGAATGATTAAGAAATTGGACACAGAAAAATCAAGAAAAACTTAAAAAACGCCTATGGACTATTTTGGACGGTCATGTATAATAGAGACGATACGGAAACTACATGTATCCGGCAAAGAAAAATATTTGCCGGAAGTATATTGCGTAAGGGGAATGTAAGATGAGAAGAAAGATAGGCAGAATATTAGTACCCGTAATGGCAGCGATGCTGGTGTTTGGCGGGTGTGGAAATACAACAGTAGTAACAGACCGGGTGACGGAAAATCAGACTCATAAAGCAGAGAACGAAAGCAACGAACCGGCGGAAAAAGAACCGGCAGAGGATGAAGACGAACTGAACGAAGAGAATCAGGAAGAACAGGATAAGCAGGATTCCGAGGAAGATGCGGATGAAGAAAAAGCAGAGATTCCGGAAGAGAGCAGCCTGAATATTGATTATACATCGGTGGACGGTCTGCGTATGGAAAAAAGCAGCAGAATCTCCGCGGTGATCAAGAACACAGACTCTGATTACTGGAAAGCAGCGAAAAAAGGAATGGAACAGGCTGTTTTGGATCTGAATGAATATCTGGGATACAAGGGTGACGATGCGATCACCTGTACGATTGAGGGACCGAAAGATGAAGGCGGTGTCGATGATCAGGTCAATATCCTGGATATGGTACTGACGGAGAATCCGGCGGTGGTATGTCTGTCAGCAGTTGATATGAGTTCCTGCCAGGCACAGCTCGAGGCGGCACAGGAAGATGGAATTCCGGTTGTGATACTGGATTCCGGTGTGGAGAGCGATGACGATCTGGTGTATGCATATTGCGGAACGGATAATAAGGCAGCAGGCGCAGAGGCGGCAAAACAGCTGTGTGAAGCGATCGGAGATGAGGGTGAGGTGGCAGTGATGTCCCATATCCAGCTTTCTCAGAGCAGCAAAGACCGTGTAGATGGTTTTCAGGAAGAAATCACAAAGAATCATCCGAATGTCCGTGTGGTAAGTGTAGACTATCAGTTGACCAAAGATGATGATCCGACAGCGGAAGAATCGATTGAAGCAGTGCTGGAGAAATATCCGGATCTGAAAGGATATTATGCGACAAATCAGGCAACCAGCGAGGCAGTGCTTTCCGTTCTGGACAACTATTCCGACCGTTCCATTAAGATGATCGGTGTGGATATGGGCGATACGCAGAAAAAAGCGATTGAGGATGGTAAAGAAGTCGGAAGTGTATGCCAGAATCCGTATGGCATGGGTTATGCAACCATCGTAGCAGGCGCAAGAGCAGCTCTGGAACTGGAGAGTGATAAAAACATTGATTCCGGATTCCAGTGGATCGATAAGAACAATATTGACCTGGAAGCGTATGCAAGATACTTGTATTAAGAGATAGCATTGTCGGGTGTCGTGAAAAGTTCGGAAGATAAGGCAGTGTCAGATAAAATAGAAGCTAAGTTTAGAAACAGGAAAGATGCGGGTAGCGAGTTTGCCCGCATTTTCTGTATAAAGGGTGCGATAAAATGACGAAAGAATATGAATCGAATTATGAGAAAGTGACGGAAGACTGGAGAAACCGCTTCCTTGCCATGGATCAGGAAGATCTGATCGAGCGGTTTCAGCTAGAACATGATGCGGACTGGCTGTATCTCCGGTATCTGGGACAGCCGTTGAAGATTTCACGCAGATCGGGAGAGATTCTGTTTGCGGACAGAGAGGAACTGCCGGGATTTAACACGGCTATGACGGCATACAATATGTTTTACTATGCAAAAGAGCATCCGGTGGCGGCAGGAGAGCTGGTTCCGTTCCGTCAGGTGAAACGGGTATATCCGTTTGAACGTGCCTATCAGAAACAGATTCTGGAACCATTTACCAGAACGTTTTCCGGGCATGTGAAGGAATTGCAGGAGGTGTGTGAGAAACTGGGTGGTACGAGACTGCCGCAGGGAGATGCAGGGTATCGGATCCCGGTATATCCGTATTTTGATGTTGCTGTGCTGTTCTGGGATAAAGATGAGGAGTTTGAGGCACAGGGAAATATGCTGTTTGATGCGAACATCACGGATTTTGTCCATGAGGAGGATGTGGTGTGTATCGCAGCGGATGTGGTGCAGTATCTGACACAGGCGGCAGGTTTGGAAGAGGTTAAGATTTATGTAGGTTAAGGAGTACGAAAGGTACATCAGAGGCGATAAGGAGAGAAAAATGAAGATTCGTGCAATGCAGCTGGAAGATATGGAAGAAGTTGTTGGGATGATGCGGGTGTTTTATGATTCGCCCGCAGTGATCCATGCAGCACCGGATGAGATCCTGAGACAGGATGTAAAAGACTGTGTGGGAGAGTGTCCGTATATCGAAGGCTATATTTTTGAGGAAGACGGGAAAATCCTGGGTTACAGCATGGTGGCAAAGAGTTATTCTACCGAATACGGCGGTATGTGCGTCTGGGTGGAAGACCTTTATATGAAAGAAGAAGCGAGAGGGCTGGGAATCGGCACAGCATTTTTCCGTTTTCTTGATGAGAAATACAAGGATCAGGCGGTGCGGTTCCGCCTGGAAGTGGAAGAAGATAACGAGCGGGCAGTGGCAGTCTACAAAAAGGCGGGATATCAGCCGTTGCCGTATATGCAGATGACAAAAGAACAGGAAAGCATGTGATTTGACGAAAGGAAATGAAAGAAAAACTGGGACAGCAGCCAGACAATGGTGCTGTCCCAGTTTTGTGTTCCGCCACAGAAGATCTATTTTAAGGGCGCAGGCACTTTATTTGATCAGTGCAGAAATCTCCTTAAATTTCGGATGCATCGAAGTCTCCATCAGTTCAAAGAGAATCGCCTCATAACTGGTGACAACCGCGCCCGCCTGTTCCATCCGGCGGATGGCGGTCTCCTGATCGGAGGGTTTTCTGGAAGAAACACAGTCTGCGATCAGAAAAACTTCGTATCCAAGGTGCAGAAGATCCAAAACAGTCTGCTCCACGCAGATATGAGCCTCCACGCCACAGATGATCACCTGTTTTTTGTGTGCGTCCTGAAGTGTTTTGCGGATAATCTCATCGCCAAGGCAGCTGAAAGTTCGCTTTTCGAGCCAGGAATCGGTTCCGGCTGCTGTAAAAAGAGAGGGTGCGGACATCCCCAGTCCTTTGGTGTACTGCTGGGTGATCAGGATCGGGACATCCAGGAGACGGAGTCCTTTTAATAATAGTTCCGTATGCTGAAGAACTTCCTCGCCGTTATGGATGGCGGGAAGAAGACGTTCCTGTTCGTCGATGGCAAGGGCGATGGCGTGCTGCTGTCTGATTTTCATAAAATACCTCCATAAGTTTACATAATGCGGAACCCGATTGGTGATGATCAGCGGAATTCCGCTTTTGAGGTTACTATAGCATAAAAATTTGGCGCTGCATATATTATAAAAAAGGAAAGAGGTGGATGGCATGCAGTATGAGCAGCCCATTCCTTTTTACATGGCGTATCCCTTTTTGTTGCCGTTGGATCAGGAGCAGGCACAGGAAAAAGATCTGCAGGTGATGCGGTCTTTTTATTCCCGCCGGGCAGCGAAGATCCAGGAGAAGGTGGATTGGGAGTGCGACCGGATGGAGTATGATGGCAGCATGATGTTTGACGAGTATCCGGACAAATTTATGATGGAACACCTCTGCAGAAAGATTGAACAGGAAGTGCTGAAAGAGGAAGAAGGAAATACCCCTGCTATTATAATAGAAGAAACGTATCAGGGCGGACCGGGTGCGTGTGGAAACAGAAGAAAGGAAGAGGGGCTTCGAGATCTGATTGGAGTGATCTTATTTAACGAGATGTTCCGCAGACGGAGCCGCCACAGAAGACGAAAACGATTTTATTAACAGAACTTTAATACAAAAATAAAATTTGGGTGTTGAGGTTTACAGGGAAAACCTTTAGAATAAGAAAGTAAACAGAGAAGGGAACACCCGGAACTGTTTTTTGGAGATTATAATTAAGAATCAGCGGCAAGACCGCAGGAGAATATAGATGACAGAACTGAAGAAAATATTGAGTATATATCTGGATCTCTATCTGCACCAGATTATTATAAGTGGAGCGAGAACAAAGGAAGGGGCGTCCAAGATACGGATTCGCCCCGTAGTTATGAAGGACAAACTGTATTTTCAGTGTACCAGTACTGTGGGTACGAAGGAAATTCATGAAAATTACGAAAAAGAGCGTTTGCTGGAAGCCATAGAGGGCTGGATCACCACGGATTTCCGACAGTTGCAGCTGGAGAGTGAACTGGGAAGTGTGAATGTCCTCTCGAGCAAGAAGGGAAAACTCACGATCAAGGAGAAAAAGAAAAAAATCGAGGGAAATCTTTGCGACAAGCCGATCCGTATGGAAGCGTTGTCCCATAACCGGAAGAAACGATACATTCTGGAAGAGGGAAAACCGGTAGAATTTCTGATTGATCTGGGCGTTATGACCAGAGAGGGGAAAATTGTACACAGCCGGTATGACAAATTCCGCCAGATCAACCGTTTTCTGGAATTTATCGAGGATATTTTACCGAAGCTTTCGAAAGACCGGGAAGTGACGATCCTGGATTTTGGATGTGGCAAGTCGTATCTTACCTTTGCAATGTATTATTATCTGCATCAACTACAGCAGTACGATGTACGGATCGTCGGACTGGATCTGAAAGAAGATGTGATTGAAAAATGCAGTGCGCTGGCAAAGAAATACGGTTATAAAAAACTGACTTTCTGCCAGGGAGACATTGCTTCTTATGAGGGCGTTGACCGAGTGGATATGGTGGTGACGCTTCATGCATGCGATACAGCGACGGATTATGCGCTGGCGAAAGCGGTTGGCTGGGGGGCTTCCGTGATCCTGTCAGTGCCTTGTTGTCAGCATGAACTGAACCGGCAGATCCACAATGAAGTGATGGCTCCGGTATTTTCCTATGGAGTGCTCAAAGAGCGAATCGCTGCGCTGATGACGGACGGTCTGCGGGCGCAGATGTTGGAGCAGGCGGGCTATGATACACAGATCCTGGAGTTTATCGATATGGAACACACGCCGAAGAATCTGCTGATCCGGGCGGTTTATACCGGTAAAAAGAAGGAAAACGACGAACAGCTGCGCAGCTGTCTGGATGCGTTCGGACTGCATCCGACGCTGGAACGGCTTCTGAAAGAAGGAGGTCGGGAAGCATGAAAAAGGGGTTATTAAAAGCGGGAGTACTGTTGCTGCTGTTTGCGGCAGCGCTGGGAGGAACAGCAGCGCTCATCAACCGGGAAAAAATTGTGGGAACGAGACAGATGGAGGAAGCGAGTCTTCCGATTCTGTATATGGAAGTATCTGATACAAAGGTAAATCCGATGTACGGATATGCAAATGAGATGGAAGAGCAGTATATGCGTGACAGCCTGACACCGCTTCCGACGGACAGAAGTCTGACGATGGTGATGGATCCGAAGAACGCATCGGTAAAGACGGTGAGTTACCGGGTATCGACGGCAGACGGAACGGAAGTTGTGGAGACAAGTAAGATCAGCAAACTGAAAAAGACGGACGGGGAGATCCGGGCGGATTTTCAGCTGGAAACACCGATTTTGATGAATCAGGAATACACGCTTCGGTTTGATGTGACACTGGATAACGGGGAAACGTATTATTATTACACCCGTCTGTTGCAGCGGGCAGGAACCAATATTTCGGATTATCTGGAATTTGCGGATAATTTTTATCAGACCTGTCTGGATTCCGAGAATGCGTCCACGCTGGCAGCTTATCTGGAACCGGATGAGACACAGACGAACAGCACCTATGAAAATCTGAATATTCATTCCAGTTTTGACCGGATCACCTGGGGGACGCTGGATATGAAACTGGAAAAAGAGGCAGTGCCGGTCATCAAGGATATGAATGAGACCACCTGCAGTATTTATCTGACGTATGTGCTGTCAGATACGCCGGAGGACGAGACGACCGATTATTATAATGTAACAGACTTTTACCGGATGCGGTATGCGCAGTCGCGCGTGATGCTGCTGGACTTTGAACGAAATACACAGGAGTTGTATGACGGAAAGCATACGGAACTGACCAGCAAGGGAATCAATCTGGGTGTTGCGGACAAGGATGTGCAGTATCAGTCCAATAAGAGTTCGGACATTGTGGCGTTTGTTCAGGAGGGCGAACTGTGGAGTTATAACCGCAGTGCCAACAAAGCGACACAGATCTTCAGCTTCCGGGACGGTGATCTGGATGAGCGGGAGAACTTGCAGGAACACGGGATCAAGATTGTCCGCGTGGAAGAATCCGGGGATATTGATTTTGTTGTGTACGGTTACATGAACCGAGATGTGCATGAGGGTGAAGTCGGAATCGCGGTTTACCATTACGGAGCAGAACTGAACCAGGTGGAAGAAGAACTGTTTATTCCGATGAAGAGTTCTTATGAATACCTGAAAGAAGATATGAAACTTCTCTCTTATGTGACCAGAGATGACATGCTGTATGTGATCCTGGAGGATGATCTGTATCAGATCGACATTAAACAGAAAAATTTTCAGATTGTGAAAGAAAACCTGATCAAGGACCGGTATGTGGTATCCAAATCACAGGCAAGTATCGCCTGGATGGATCAGGAAGACGAAAATGCAGGTACACAGATCACGGTGATGAGTCTGGAACAGGGAGAGTCTTATACGATCCAGGCGCAGTCCGGGCAGAAGATCAAGGCACTCGGATTTATGAATGAGGATCTGGTGTACGGAATCGCCAACGACAGTGATATTGTGACGGATAACGCGGGCAATACGACATTTGCCATGACTACCGTCCGGATCGAACAGTTTGGCGGGGAAGTGGTCAAGGAACATCATGAGGATAATGTATGGGTCAGTGATGTGAAGCTGGAGGAAGGTCTGCTGGAACTGGAACGGGTACAGTGGGAAAACGGCGCGTATGTGGCGATCAGCAGTGATCATATCATGAACAACTTACAGATCCGGGAAGAACAGGTAACGCTGCGTCTGATCACGACGGAGCGGAAAGCCACACAGATCGGTCTGGACTTTGAAAAGAGCGTGACCAGCAAAAATGTGCTGTATCTGGCATCAAATCTGGAAAATCAGGAAACGTACAATGTACTTTCGATGGAACTTACAAGACCGGATTCCAATATTTATTATGTCTATGCAAAAGGTATGCTGGACAGCACCTGGAGCAGAGTCAGCGATGCGATCAACCGGGCAGATGCGCAGATGGGCGTGGTACTGAACCGGCAGCAGCAGTATGTATGGGAGCGCGGAAACCGTCAGGACAGTTATCAGGCAAATCTGGACGAAGTGCCATCCGTGGTACTGAGCGGAACCATTGATGAGGATACTCTGCAGCAGTCTCTCGGAGATGATTATACCGTGATGAATCTTACCGGCTGTTCCCTGGACAGCGTACTGTATCAGGTCAGCAAGGGCAATCCGGTGATCGCCAAGGTATCAGATACGGTAAATGTGGTCATCATAGGTTACAACAGCAAGAATACGATCCTGTACTATCCGGCAACGCAAGAACAGGGCTACTTCGGTATGCAGGACAGCACAAGCCTGTTTGAGAGTGCCGGAAATGTATTTGTCGGATATATGGACAATCTGGGAGCGGCAAGTAAAAGCGAATAGCGGAAACGCACGAATAAGAAACTTGAATAGCTTCATGAAAAATGATACAATAAATGCAATATGGGCAGTTTGCAGGTACGGGCAAGCGGTCCTGAAAAATGTCAGAGAGGGAGGACTTTTGTTATGCAGCTTACAACTGTCAGAGAGATATACAAAAACCGGGAAGCATTCCTGGATAAAGAGATTACCGTAGGAGGATGGGTACGAAGCGTACGTGACTCCAAAACATTTGGGTTTATTGTTCTGCACGATGGAACATTTTTTGAAACCTTACAGGTGGTATACCACGATTCCATGGAGAACTTTGCAGAGATCTCCAAACTGAACGTAGGTGCAGCCATCATCGTAAAGGGAACTCTGGTGGCAACCCCACAGGCAAAACAGCCATTTGAGATCCAGGCAGCCGAGATCAGCGTAGAGGGCGCTTCCGCACCGGATTATCCGCTGCAGAAAAAACGCCACAGCATGGAATACCTGCGTACAGTTTCCCATCTGCGTCCGAGAACCAATACTTTCCAGGCAGTGTTCCGTGTACGTTCCCTGATCGCTTATGCGATCCACAAATTCTTCCAGGAGAGAGGATTTGTCTATGTGCACACTCCACTGATCACAGGAAGCGACTGTGAAGGTGCCGGTGAGATGTTCCAGGTAACCACCATGGATCTGAACAACATTCCGAAGACAGAAGACGGAAAAGTAGATTTTTCCAAAGACTTCTTCAATAAACCGACTAACCTGACCGTAAGCGGACAGCTGAACGGCGAGACTTATGCACAGGCATTCCGTAACATCTATACATTCGGACCGACCTTCCGTGCAGAGAACTCCAACACGACCCGTCATGCAGCAGAGTTCTGGATGATCGAGCCGGAGATCGCTTTTGCAGATCTGGACGATGATATGATCCTGGCAGAATCCATGCTGAAATACATCATCCGTTACGTTCTGGAAAACGCACCGGAAGAGATGAACTTCTTCAACTCCTTCATCGACAAAGGACTGTTAGACCGTCTGAACAACGTGGTAAATTCTGAATTTGCCCGTGTAACTTACACAGAAGCCATCAATATTCTGACGAAGAACAACGACAAATTCGAATACAAAGTGTCCTGGGGATGCGATCTGCAGACCGAGCATGAGCGTTATCTGACTGAGCAGGTGTACAAACGTCCGGTATTTGTTACGGACTATCCGAAGGATATCAAAGCGTTCTATATGAAACTGAACGATGACGGCAAGACCGTGGCAGCGGTTGACTGTCTGGTACCTGGTATCGGTGAGATCATCGGCGGAAGCCAGAGAGAGGACGACTACGACAAACTGGCAGCGCGTATGGACGAGCTGGGTCTGAACAAAGAAGACTATGGATTCTACATGGATCTGAGAAAATACGGCAGCACAAGACATGCCGGATTCGGTCTTGGATTTGAGCGTTGTGTGATGTATCTGACAGGAATGGGTAACATCCGTGACGTCATCCCGTTCCCAAGAACAGTAAATAATTGTGATTTATAAGTAATTATTCAGTAATAGGAGAGGCTATGCGATTTATTCATATGGCTGATGTACATTTGGGGGCGGTTCCGGATTCGGGCTGCCCCTGGAGTGCATTCAGGGAAAATGAAATCTGGGAAACCTTTGTACGGGTGATCGACCAGATCAGAGAAGAGAAAATAGAGTTGTTGCTGATTGCAGGAGATCTGTTTCACAGACAGCCGTTGCCTTCTCAGATAGAGAGAGTCAGTCAGCTGTTTGCATCCATACCGGATACCGAAGTGGTATGGATGGCAGGAAGTCACGATTATTTGCGGGAAGATTCTGCATATCGTAAGACAAAGTGGACAAAGAACGTTCATGGATTTCTGAGCGGGAAGCCGGAAGTGATCGAGCTGGAGAAACTGCACACGAAAGTGTATGGATGCAGTTATGAGCAGCCGGAGATTACGGAACCGGTTTACAGTACCATACGGCCGGATGATCAGCCGGGGATCCATATCCTGCTGGCATACGGTGGCGATGAAACGCATATCCCGATGAAAAAAGAGGACGGAGCAGGTTTTACTTATGTGGCACTCGGGTATCGCCATCTGCCGGGGGTTCTGGTGGAAAATCAGATGGCGTATGCCGGTTCCCCGGAACCGATCCGTCTGGAAGATGCCGGAACACACGGTGTCGTTTACGGAGAGATTACGGAGGATGCACAGGGCGCATATCACACGCAGATTACACTGGTTCCCAGTGCGTGTCGTTCTTATATTCCGCTGTCCTTACGGATCCATTCCGGCACGACACAGACCGGTCTGGAACAGAAAGTACAGGATGCGATTCAGCAGAAGGGAAGCGGAGAGATCTACTGGCTTCGGATCCAGGGATACCGGAACCCGGAACTGGAATTTCAGCTGGAGCCTCTGAAGGCTTATGGAAATGTTGTAAGAATCACAGACGAAACACGTCCCTGTTACGATCTCACCCGTTTGAAACGGGAAAAACTGGGAACGCCGGTGGGTGCATATATCCACTGGTTTGAAAAGAAACAGGGAAAAGTGGAGCAGAAAGCACTGGATTATGGATTACAGGCATTGCTCACCGAAACTATGGATCCCGATCAGGTCATTGCAGAGAGAATGAATGACTGGGAAGAACGAAAGAAGACCCTGGAAAAACAGCGCCAGGATCGCAGCACGGAGCTGGAACAGACCGTGCAACGCGTGGTGCGGGAACGTGCCGGTCTGGAGCAGCAGATGCTGGTCAACTGTTCGGAGATCCGACGTCTGGAGCTGAACCGCAATGCACAGGAGAAACATCTGGAACAGGAACGGCGGGAAGAAGGAAAACGACAGGCGGAGGAGAGCCGTCGACCACGGAGTGGACAGGAGCAGAAAAATGAGCCGACTGTGGTAGAAAAACGGGTACAGAATGTAGCTGCGTCGAGTGAAAGGAAGAGTAATCTTACAGATTTTTCGAAAATTTCAAAAATTTCCGAAATTATTACCTGGGTAGGCGTTTGTCTGGCGATCCTGGCACTGATCGATCCATTTTCCTGGAACCGGGTGGTCTGCACGATTGTCGGACTTGTGATCCTGGTGGGAGCGCTGGCTGGAAGAAAATATCTGGCAGACTGGCTTCGGACAAGAAGAAGTACGGTAATGCAGGCAGCAGCCCCCAAAGAAGCGGAAATGTCAGAGAGAGAATCTGCCGGGGAAGAGCTTCAGAAAGACTGGGAAGAGCGGTTGAAAGAGAGAAAGAAAGAACTGCGGGAGACCAGTCATCAGATCCTGCGGCTGCAGGAGCGTGGAGCACATCTGGCGGTGGAACTCGAGGAAAAGAAGATCCAGATAGAAAATCTTCAGGAGGAAATCCGGGAGATGGCTTCTCCGACACTGGAGGAAGAAGACTGTGATATGGAACTTTCCGGGCTGAAGCTGGCATTTACGGTACTGACGGAAGAGGAGACCGTGCGGCACGTGGGAAGAGAGAAAACATAAAATACAGATAAAGGAGACGGCAATGCTGAGAATAGGATGTCATTTGTCCTCATCGAAGGGCTTTTTGCATATGGGAAAAGAAGCGGTGAAGATCGGAGCAAATACGTTTCAGTTTTTTACGAGAAATCCGAGAGGAAGCAGGGCGAAGGAGATTGATCCGGAGGATGTGCGGAAGTTTCTGGAGTTTGCGAAAGAGCATGATATCTGCCAGATTCTGGCACATGCGCCGTATACGTTAAATCCCTGTTCGAAGGATGCGAAGACCAGGGAATTTGCCTGGATGACGATGGAAGATGATCTGAAGCGGATGGGGTATGTTCCGGGGAACTGTTATAATTTTCATCCGGGAAGCCATGTAGGGCAGGGAGCGCAGGAAGGGATCCGGATGATCAGTGAGATGCTGAACCGGATTCTGAAAGAAGAGCAGCACACGACGGTGCTTCTGGAGACGATGGCAGGAAAAGGGACAGAGGTTGGACGCAGTTTTGAGGAACTGGCACAGATTCTGGATCGGGTGGAGTTGCAGAGCCACATGGGTGTCTGCCTCGATACGTGTCATGTGTATGATGCGGGGTATGATCTGGCGGGAGAGCTGGATCAGGTACTGGAGGAGTTCGATCAGGTGATCGGGCTTGAGAGGCTGAAGGCGATTCACATGAATGACAGCAAGAATCCGTTCGCGAGCCATAAGGACAGGCATGAGAAGATTGGTGAGGGATCGCTGGGACTGGAGACGTTTGAAGGGATGGTGAATCACCCGAAACTGAAAGGAATCCCGATTTATCTGGAGACACCGAATGAACTGGAGGGGTATGCGCGTGAAATCCTTCTACTGAGAAATATGGAAAAATAGAGATTTATGAAAAAAGGAAGATATTAACGAAAGAGTCTATGAAATAAGAACTTTCGTTAATATCTTCCTTTTGTTTTAAAAACTTATCAGATAGTTTCGTTATTTCTATATTTGGTCAGAACTTTCTGGATGCGTTCTACCGGGTTCAGGAGTTTGCTGATGGAGTCGTCGTGATTCAGGGTGTCGATGATCAGGGCGATGTATTTGCTCATATCACAGTTGATATAGTATGGTCTGGTCAGCAGTTCCGGGGTCTGGTAGATCAGGTTGGTGGTCAGGATGCGGTCGAAAGTTCCTTTTTCGTAGGCTTCGTCGAATTTGGACAGTCCGTTGGTGAACAGACCGAAGGTGGAGCACATGAAGATTTTGTTGGCTCCGCGGTCTTTCAGAAGCTGGGCCACCTCGAGCATACTGTCACCGGAGGAGATCATATCGTCCACGATGATCATATCCTTGCCGCGAACGTCAGCCCCCAGGAATTCGTGAGCGACGATCGGGTTTCTTCCGTCTACGATGGTGGAGTAGTCACGGCGTTTGTAGAACATACCCATATCTACACCAAGGTTATTTGCCAGATAAATGGCACGGCTCATGCCGCCTTCATCCGGGCTGATGACCATCAGGTGATCTTTGTCCAGTTTCAGGTCTTTTTCTTTCTTTAACAGGTTCTTGATAAACTGATAGGAGGACTGTACCGTCTCAAATCCATGCAGAGGGATCGCGTTCTGAATACGCGGATCATGCGCATCGAAGGTGATGATATTTTCCACACCCATCTCGATCAGTTCCTGCAGTGCCAGTGCGCAGTCCAGAGATTCTCTTCCGGTACGTCTGTGCTGGCGGCTTTCATAAAGGAACGGCATGATAACGTTGATTCGTCTTGCTTTTCCGGCGATCGCTGCAATGATTCGTTTTAAGTTCTGATAATGGTCATCCGGGGACATGTGATTGGTCTGTCCTGCCAGAGAATATGTCAGACTGTAGTTGCAGACATCCACCAGAATATAGATATCATCACCACGTACAGATTCTTTCAGGACACCTTTTGCCTCACCGGAGCCGAAACGCGGAAGATCGGAAGCAATCAGATAGGTATCTCTGTCATAGCCTTCATATAAAACGCCTTCGTTGTGGCGTTTCTTTCTCCAGGTAACCAGGTAATTATCTACCTTTGCACCGAGTTCGGCGCAGCTGTAAGGAGAAATGATTCCCAGTCGTCCTACAGGAAGCTGTTGTGAATCGTGATTTTTGTTGTGTGACATTTTAGTTCCCTCCTAATATTTTTTTTTGGATTCTTATATCTTTACCGATGAGTTTGATCATCGTGTAGTTACTGGAAACTCTGGAAAATACCCGCTCGGAGTAAGTGTCCATGAAATTGCCCAACGTCAGGTTGGTGGAAATCACCGTGGATTTCTTTCTGAGGATCCGCTCGTTGATGCAAAGGAAAAACTGAGAAGCTACGAAACTGTTGGTAAGCTCCGTGCCGAGGTCATCGATGATCAGCAGATCGCAGTTGAGAATGTAATCATTTTCGCCCTCGGTAGTCTCAGAGTTTGAAAATGTATTTCTGGCAAATGCATCGAACAGATCAAAAGCGGAGTAGTAGATCACGCTGTGCATCGAGTCCAGAAGTTCTTTTGCGATGCAGTACGTGAGAAATGTTTTTCCTACGCCGGTATCTCCGTAAATAAAAAGATTTTCAAAGGAATGATCAAAGTTCTGAACAAAATCCTTTGCGCGCTCCAATGCGGTCTCTGCGAACTGTCGGGCAGTCTGACCGCTGGCTTTGTTGATCATATCTTCCGGATAATAGTCCAGTGAAAATGCGTCAAAACTGGCTGTTTTTAATAACTCCCGGATATTGGACTGGGTATACAGATGTTCACTGATCGCCCGTTTGAAGCAGATGCACTTCTGGTTGTCCACATACCCGGTGTCCTGACAGATCGGACAGGTATAATGCATCTTCAGATAATCCTCCGGGTAACCGTGAGTCTTTAACAGATCTGCCCGTTCTCTGGAGAGCGCCTGAATCTGTGTGTTCAGGTCAAAGTCCTCATTATCTTTGTCACCCAGTAAAATCCGGGCTTTTTTTACACTGATCGAGGCGATTTCCCGGTCTATCTCCGCCAGCCGGGGAATCTTTGCCTGGGCTTCGGCGATGTGGGCATCCTGTTCGTGTTTGTTACGGAACTGTAATCTCTGATAATAGCGCATCAGAGCATCGTACTGACTGTTTTGTAGTGCCACGATGGTTCTCCTTTATTTTTTTAAAAGCTGATTTTCAAGTTGGTCATAATCGTAATTTCGCTGCTGGAAATTGTTGAATTTGTTCCCGGAGCTTGATGGACGGGTTCCTTTCTGCTCCTGCCGCTGTTTCTGTTCCTGTCGGTCGCTCTGCAGCTGTCTGTGCAGGGTATCGAGAGCCTGAATATCGGTCAGGTGCCGGACACCTTTGTCCTTCCAGCCGGAAAGGATCTTGTCCGCATACCGGAAATTCGCTTTTCCGGTGGATGATACCGTGCGGGAACAGGCTTCTGTGAGAATGTCCATGGTAAATCCATAGTCTTTCATCCAGTGATCGATCATGTGGATCTCGGACTGAACCGGATTCCGGTTGCTGATCCCAAATGCTTTTAAAATCGAAAAATAGTTTCTGTGATAAGTCGTAGTCTCCTGTTTGGCGCGGGTCACGGTGTTGATGCCTGCCTCATGCCAGCTGAAGGCGACTTTCTTTATATAATGAATGTCTTTACTTCCCTTGGAGACGCAATATTCGATCAGATAGTCAAACAGATCCACGGAAAAATGTAGTTCTTCGTAGATGTACAGAAGTTCATCGGTCACGGTTCTGGAAAGCGTGGTTCCGAGATAACTTTCTGCCAGAAACAGGATCTGGCGTACATCTTCCTGCTCACAGAGTTCTTTCAGACGATCGGCGCTCAGGGATTTTTTTTGATTTTCCGGTGCCGAAGGGGTCTGATTGCCCGTTTGTGCGATATTTGCTGTCTGACTGACAGATACTTTAGCTGTCGGTGTTGTGCCGGTTCTGACGGTATTTGTCGATGTTACAGGCGCAATTTGGGTAACAGCCTGTTCTGCCAGTGTGTTCTGCACCGCATCCGGCAGCATAGGCTGCAGAAAATCAATCGAAGTCTGAGTGTCCGTACCTGCGAGCACCACCAGTTTCTGATTTTCCCAGTAGCGGAGGGTACGGAGCACATCGGATTCTGTGCAGTCAAAAACATCCGCTACAGCAGTCAGGTCCAGTGCGGTATCGCCGCTTTGCAAACTGCGGAGCAGATAAAGGTATATTTTTACGAATTCCCCGTTGGCGCGGGGGATATAATAGTCTATGAAAATATTGGAAATAATGGTGACTCCGCTGGAGCTTCCATTATGTAAAGATAACTGCATAGTTCACCTGTAATAGAAAAGTAATGGTATGTGTGTTAGTTACGGGATTATTATAGCATGATTCTTTGAGAAAGCAAATATGGTTTTTTGTGGAAAATTAGTTGAAAATAAGGGGTTATGGGGGATTGGTTGGTGGGTAAGTGGGGTGGATAAGGGTGTGGATAATGTGGATAAGTTGGGGATAAATTCTTGAGATAAAGATTATGGGTAACCTGATATTGAGGGAATTGGTTGAAAAATAGAGAAAATTTGGTGGGGTGGGGTGGGAGATTATGTAAACGGAGTTATGCACAGGGGAATCCACAGAGGGGTGGGGATAAATGTGTGGATAGTGTGGATAAGTTGGGAAAATTGTTGGCGAAAAGGGGGATGGCTGACTGGTAGGGAGTGGGAGAGTTTTAAGAGGAGAAATTGCAGGATACAGAACGGAAAAATGACTGGAAGTGGTATGGACGTATAAAAAGGGCAACCGAAAGTGTTGAGATACACTTTCAGTTGCCCTTTTTTTAATGCGTTTTAAAAAGATGTCCTCTGAGATTTTACTTTCCCAGGAGTTTTTCGCCGATTTGGTAGACGTCGCCGGCGCCCATGGTGATCAGGAGGTCGCCTGGCTGGCAGTTTTCCAGAAGAAAATTTTCGATTTCGTCGAAGGTCGGGAAGTATTCGCAGGGGGTTCCCAGGACCTGGATCTGTTTTTGGAGGTCGGCGGAGGAGATGCCGAGGGTGTCGGTTTCTCTTGCGGCGTAGATTTTTGCCAGTACCACGTGGTCTGCCAGGGTCAGGGCTTCGGCGAAGTCCTGGAGCAGGGCTTTGGTACGAGTGTAGGTGTGTGGCTGGAAGATACACCAGGTTTTTTTGTGCGGATAGTTTTTCGCAGAGGTCAGGGTTGCTTTGATCTCTGTTGGGTGATGGGCGTAGTCATCGATCACGGTGATATCGCCGATTTTTCCTTTGAACTGGAAACGGCGGTCGGTTCCGGTGAAGTTGACCAGACCTTTCTGGATCGTTGCATCGTCCATGCCCAGTTTTTCGCCCAGAGCGATTACGGAAAGTGCGTTGGACACATTGTGAATACCCGGTACTTTCAGGGAGAAAGTTCCTACGGTTTCTCCGTGATGCAGACAGGTAAAGGTCGGATGTCCGAACGTATCGTATGTAATATCCGTCGCTGTATAATCTGCTTCGTGTTCGAGTCCGTAAGTGATAACTTCGCACGGCAGATCTTTGATGATGTCCTCATAATGAGGGGTGTCGCTGTTGATGATCAGAGTACCGTCAGCCGGGAGTTTTTCTGCGAACAGACGGAAAGAATGACGGATATCGTCAATGTCTTTAAAGAAATCCAGATGATCGGCGTCCATGTTCAGGATGATGCTGATCTTCGGGAAGAAGCTTAAAAAGCTGTTGGTGTATTCGCAGGCTTCGGTGATGAATGTGCCGGAATGTCCCAGGCGCAGGTTACCACCGATCGCCGGCAGGATACCGCCGACAGAGATGGTCGGATCAAAACCGCCCTCTAACAGAATATGGGAAGCCATGGAAGTAGTTGTGGTTTTTCCGTGGGTTCCGGATACGGCGATCGGGATCTCATAATTTTTCATGATCTGTCCGAGCAGATCGGCACGGGTCATCATCGGGATATTTTTTTCTTTTGCACAGGCATATTCCGGGTTGTCCGGATGGATCGCAGCGGTGTAAACCACCAGATCAATGCCGTCAATGATGTTGGATGCGCGCTGTCCGTAGAAGATCTGCGCACCTTTTTCAGTCAGGTGATCTGTCAGTGTGCTTTCCTTGGAATCCGAACCGGATACGGTGAATCCCTCTTTCAAAAGAATATCGGCAAGACCGCTCATGCTGATACCGCCGATACCAATAAAATGTATGTGAACAGGTTTTGTAAAATCAATCGTATACATATAGGAGTTCTCCTTTTCTTACAAAGATTTGTATTACATTTATTATAGACGCAAAAGGATAAAATGGAAAGATTTTTTTAAGAATGCGGCAAAAAACCATTAGATATAGAAGAAAATGACGAAACAGGGAAAAAACATTGTGTAAATGTCATAAAAACACGAAAAGATTTGAGAAAAATATGTAAAAAATGTTCACTAAATATAAGAAGTGTGTTATAATCTGTTTACTATATATGACAAGAGGTGATTGCATGATTAAGAAAGAAATGATTGCAATGCTGTTGGCCGGAGGTCAGGGAAGCCGACTGGGTGTACTTACCGAGAAGGTTGCCAAACCGGCGGTAGCATTTGGAGGAAAATATCGTATTATCGATTTTCCGTTGAGCAACTGTATTAACTCAGGCATTGATACCGTGGGCGTACTGACCCAGTATCAGCCGCTGCGTCTGAACACCCATATCGGGATCGGTATTCCGTGGGATCTGGACCGGAATGTGGGCGGTGTTACCGTGCTTCCCCCCTATGAAAAAAATGGTAACAGCGACTGGTATACCGGAACAGCAAACGCAATTTTTCAGAATATGGCATACATGGAGACCTACAATCCGGAATACGTTCTGATTCTCTCCGGTGACCATATCTACAAGATGGATTACGAAGTGATGCTTGATTACCATAAGGCAAATAAGGCAGATGTAACTATCGCCTGTATGCCGGTGCCGATCGAGGAAGCAAGCCGTTTCGGTGTTATGATCACCGACGGAGCAGGACGGATCACCGAGTTTGAAGAAAAACCGGAACATCCGAGAAGTAATCTGGCATCGATGGGAATTTATATTTTCTCGTGGAAAACACTCAAAGAGTCTCTGATGGCACTGAAGGATCAGCCAAACTGTGACTTCGGTAAACATATCCTGCCTTATTGCAGAGATAACGGAAAGAGACTGTTTGCCTATGAATTTAACGGATACTGGAAAGATGTAGGAACACTGGGATCTTATTGGGAAGCAAACATGGAACTGATCGATATCATTCCGGAATTTAACCTGTATGAGGAGTTCTGGAAAATCTATACCAAAGGTGATATCATCCGTCCGCAGTACATATCCGGGGAATCCGTAATTGAAAGAAGTATCATCGGCGAAGGCGCGGAGATTTATGGTGAAGTCCATAATTCCGTCATCGGCGCGGACGTAACAATTGAAAAAGGAGCCGTGGTGCGGGATTCGATCATCATGAAACATTCCCGGATCGGAGCCGGAAGCCAGATTGACAAGTCCATCATCGCAGAGAGTGTTGAGGTGGGAGAAAATGTTGTTACAGGTGTCGGCGAGGAAGCTCCGAACGTACTGAAACCGGCTGTCTATGGATTCGGCCTTGTTACAATCGCAGAAAATTCTGTTATTCCGTCAGGTGTGAAGATTGGAAAGAACACAGCCATCAGCGGTGAGACAACTGCTGAGGATTATCCGGACGGAGAGCTTGTAAGCGGCGGCGCAATTGTAAAGAAGGACGGTGAGTAATATGAGAGCATTAGGAATTATTCTGGCAGGCGGTAATAACAACAGGATGAGAGAACTGTCCAACAGACGTGCCATCGCAGCGATGCCGGTAGCGGGAAGTTATCGAAGCATCGATTTTGCACTGAGTAATATGGCGAACTCTCATATTGCGAAAGTTGCGGTTCTGACTCAGTACAACGCAAGATCATTGAATGAACATTTAAGTTCCTCCAAATGGTGGGATTTCGGTAGAAAACAGGGAGGATTGTTTGTATTTACACCGACGATCACTCCGGATAACAGCTTCTGGTATCAGGGAACCGCAGATGCGATCTATCAGAACCTGGATTTCCTGAAGAGAAGCCATGAACCGTATGTGGTAATCGCATCCGGTGACTGTGTGTACAAGCTGGACTATAACAAAGTTCTGGAATACCATATCGCAAAACGTGCCGATGTGACCATCGTGTGCAAAGATGTGGATGCGAACGAAGATGTGACCAGATTCGGTGTGCTTCGAATGAACGAAGATTACCGGATCGAAGAATTTGAAGAAAAACCGATGGTATCCGATTATCATACCATTTCCACAGGAATCTATGTCATCCGCCGCCGCCAGCTGATCGAGATGATCGAGCGCTGCGCACAGGAAGGAAGACATGATTTTGTAAAAGATATCCTGATCCGCTATAAGAATCTGAAGAGAATCTATGGCTACAAGATCCAGGATTACTGGAACAATATCTCTACCGTTGAGGCTTATTACAAGACCAACATGGATTTCCTGAAACCGGAAGTAAGAGATTATTTCTTCCATCAGTATCCGGATATCTATTCCAAGATCGACGATCTGCCACCGGCAAAATACAATCCGGGATGTCAGGTAAAGAACAGCCTGGTATCGAGTGGCTGTATCATCAACGGACAGGTGGAGAATTCTGTTCTGTTTAAGAAAGTATATGTAGGAAACAACTGTGTCATCAAGAATTCGATTATTCTGAATGACGTATATCTGGGTGATAATACCCATATCGAGAACTGCATCGTAGAAAGCCGGGATACCATCCGGGCAAATTCTTACTACTGCGGAGAAGACGAAATAATAGTTGTCGTGGAAAAGAACGAGCGCTATGCGCTGTAATAAAAGAGCAGCTGTCTGGTGGTTCGCGGGAAAATAAAAATCAGCGGCTATATCTGTTCAGAAAGAGAACGACATATGAAAGGGGCATGTGCTATGGAGATTACAGACGTAAGAGTGCGCAAAGTGACAAAAGAAGGAAAGATGAAAGCAGTTGTTTCCATAACAATTGATGATGAATTTGTTGTACATGATATTAAGGTGATCGAGGGAGAGAAAGGACTGTTTATCGCTATGCCGAGCCGTAAGGCTTCCGATGGAGAGTATCGCGATATTGCACATCCGATCAATTCCAACACAAGAGAAAAGATCCAGAACCTGATTTTGGAGAAATATGAGGAAGTAATGGCAGAAGATGCCGTTGCAGATAATGCGTAACTGGGTTGTCATATATATGGGGTGACGCAAAAACGAGATAAAATACGCTTTGCGAATTTTACTCGTTATCGCGGCAGTCGCCAAGGTTTCATGCAAGCATGAACTTTGGCTCGTTGCTCGCGTAAATAAAAGCGGTGGCTGGGGGGCCACCGCTTTTTGAATGGAAAAAAGCACATTCTTTTGTTGTTTACAAAATGACAGAGTGTTGCTATAGTGGAGCGTAGAAAAACATCCGTGAGAGAACGGAGAGAAGAGAAAGAAAAAAGAGGAGACAGGTGTGTGATGAGAGTGGAACTGCCGGAAAGCTTTGAAAAGAGAATGAAAGAGATGCTGGGGGATGAATACGAAGCGTATATCGAAAGTTATGACAATCCCAGACAGTACGGACTCCGGATCAATCCGATGAAGATCACGGAAGAGGAACTGGCGGAAGGCTCCGGATTTTCACTGGGGCCGATTCCCTGGACGAAGACCGGGTATTTTTATAAAGAAGAAAATCAGCCGGCGAGACATCCGTATTACAGCGCCGGTCTTTATTATCTGCAGGAACCAAGTGCGATGACTCCGGCGGCGAAATTTCCGGTAAAACCGGGGGAACGGGTTCTGGATCTGTGTGCGGCACCGGGAGGAAAAGCAACCGCTCTCGGCGCAGCACTTCAGGGAAAAGGTGTGCTGGTGGCAAATGATATCAGCAATTCCCGGGCAAAAGCACTGTTAAAGAATCTGGAAGTATTTGGCATATCCAATGCCTTTGTGACCAACGAAGTACCGCAGAACCTGGCGGATCGGTTCGAAGGATTCTTTGATAAGGTACTGATCGATGCGCCGTGTTCCGGAGAAGGGATGTTCCGCAAAGATCCCGCAGTGATCAAAACCTGGGATGAGGAACGACCGGAATATTTTGCAAAACTACAGAAAGATATCCTGAAAAATGGGGTGCGGATGCTGCGTCCGGGTGGCAAACTGCTGTATTCCACCTGTACCTTTGCACCGGTGGAAAATGAGGGAAGTATTTCCTGGATCCTGAATGAGTGCCCGGAGATGGAACTGCTTCCAATCGAGGGATACGAGGGATTTTCCGAGGGCAATCCCGCGTGGGGGGATGGAAGAGAGGAACTGCGCCGCTGTGTGCGGATCTGGCCGCATAAGATGAAAGGGGAAGGACATTTTCTGGCACTGATGAAAAAGTCAGAGGATGCGCCTGAGACAAGGATCAAACTGGAAGCGCCGACACGGATGGATAAGAAAAATAAAACAGTTATGGAAGAATTTTTCAAAGACTGCCAGTGGAAACCGGACTGGGAGCGGGTACAGATCAAAGGTGAAAAAGTCTATCTGGTGCCGGAGCTGCCGGCGAAGTTGAACGGGATTCATTTCTTAAGAAACGGACTGTACATGGGAGATCTGAAGAAAAACCGTTTTGAGCCGTCCCAGCAGCTGGCGATGACGCTGAAGGCTTCTGATTATGCGGGAAGTGTCTCCCTGTCACCGGAGGATGAGCGGATCGGGAGGTATCTGCGCGGAGAAACATTGCTTCTGGAACCGGGGGAGGCGACCAGAGAGAAAGGCTGGATCCTGGTCTGTGTGGATCAGTATGCCCTTGGATGGGGAAAACTGGTCAATGGAGTTTTGAAGAATAAATACTGGAGTGGCTGGCGGTTAAAAGGTTGACATAAGTACGGGAAAATTCCGGAATTTTTCGTGGCTTTGCGGTAAAAATTGTCAAATTTCTATCAAATATTACATAATTATTACAAGATATTAAAAAACTACTTCACAATGCTACAAAATCATGTTATAATGACTCTTGCCTGAGAAAGTGAGAGGAATTAATATGAGAAGAAAAAGAATCACAAGCCTGGTACTTTCCGTATGTCTTATTGTGGGAAGTGCGGTACAGGGTGGAGCTGCTACGACGCAGGAGAAGATATCCAATGCGAAAGCACAGCAGCAGGCGAATCAGTCTTCCCTGCAACAGACCCAGGAAAAGATTCAGGAACTGGAATCAAAAAAAGGTGAATCAGAAACTTATCTTGCAGATCTGAATACACAGTTGAACGATCTTCGCAGCAGTCTGGAAAAACTGCAGAATGATTACGATGCGAAGCAGGAAGAACTGACACAGCTGCAAAGTGACCTTGAAGATGCGAAAGCGGACGAAGCACAGCAGTATGAAGCGATGAAACTCCGTATCCGCTATATGTATGAAAACTCAGCCAGCAATTATATGAACCTGCTGTTCGAGTCCGGAAGTATTTCGGATTTCTTAAACCAGGCTGAGAACATTTCCCAGATGTCAAAGTATGACAGAGACATGCTGGATACATACAAAGAAACAAAAGAAGCCATCCAGACCAAAGAGGAACAGGTGGCACAGGAAAAAGAAGATATTATGGCTCTTCAGCAGGAGAGTGCGGACAAGCAGGCAGCAGTAGAAGAACTGGTGGAGGCAACTTACCAGCAGATCCGTGAATATCAGGAAGATATTCAGAGTCAGCAGACAGCAGAGAATGATCTGTTGACAAAGATCAGCAGTCAGGAAGATGCGATCAACGACCTTCTTCGTCAGGCAAAAGAGGAAGAAGCGGCAGCCAGATTAGCAGCACAGCAGGCGGCAGCTGAGAAAGCAGCCCAGGAAGCGGCAGCAAAAGAAGCAGCAGAGAAAAAAGCGGCAGAAGAAGCGGCAGCCAAAAAGGCAGCACAACAGAAAGCAGCGCAGCAGGCAGCGTCAGCAACAGAGAAAAAACAGAATACTACATCAACAAGCACAACGACCAATACAACGACTTCAAAGAGTGACAGCAGTACGACAGATACAACGATTGATACTTCCAAAGGTAAATATCTGGGAAGATTCAAACTGACAGCATATTGCAGCTGTTCCATCTGTTGCGGTAAATGGTCCGGCGGCGGAACAGCCAGCGGAACCACACCGACACCGGGACGTACCATTGCGATGGCAGGAGTTCCTTTTGGAACCAAACTTTCTATCAACGGTCAGATTTATACCGTAGAAGACAGAGGTACAGCATACGGACATGTGGATATTTTCATGGGAAGCCACAGCGAAGCATTAAGTTTTGGTATGAGATATGCAGATGTATATCAGGTAAGCTGAGAGTGAAATAAAGAAAAAAGATCCGAAGGAAAAAGACTTTGGGTCTTTTTTGTTGCGTTTATATGGATGCTGGGACAAATCCTGTGACTGCATGATAGTATGGCGGAATATTTCAGGAGGCAGATGCATAGAATGGGGATAGTCCTGCTTCGCACCAGTACATCATAAATGACCGGGAAGCGTATCAAAAATGCTTTCGGCACACAGGGCAGGACGGAGGAGGGGAGTTATGGATACTACGATTCTGGTAAACCGATCTCATCGGCTACGCAGGAATCAGATTCCGCAGCTGTTGGTGGAACCGGACATTCTCTTTACGGTTCCGGCAGGAGATGCCAGACGGTTACTCCTAGCACCGGCGGCGAACGCGGTGGAAAAGCTGTTTTCCAGAGGAAAAGAGGAAAATATCTATTTGTGCGGCGTTTCGGGATATCGGAGTTACGAAAGACAGGAAGAACTGTACCGGGCAAAACGTGAAAAGGATCCGCGGGAAGAACAGGAAGTGCTGTGGGTAGCACCTCCGGGAGCCAGTGAACATCAGACGGGACTTGCGCTGGATGTATCCTGTCAGGAGATGGGTTATGAACTGGAAGAGGGATTTGGAGCGACAAAAGAAGGTCGGTGGCTGGCGCGGTGTGCGCCTCTGTTTGGCTTTATCCTGCGGTATCCGAAAGGGAAGGAAGCGATTACCGGGTATGGATGGGAACCCTGGCATATCCGATATGTTAGCAGGTCGCTGGCATTGTACCTTACTCTGACGGGGCTGACACTGGAAGAATACTATGAGCAGAAATAAAGGGTGTCAGACAATAAAAAAATGGCGGTATGTACAGCTGATGGGCTGACATACTGCCATTTTCTGGGAGTAACAGTCTGTTGCATTTAAGGTTCCATGGTGAGTGCCAGATAGCGGGCTACCATATCGGCTACTTTCTGTTCGGCTTCCCCCAGGGAACTGGTGCGTTTCATGCTGAGAAAGCAGACGGCTCCGATGGAATCCCCGGAACTGATCACGGGAACAATGATCTGTTCCGTGTGCGTATCGTCTTCTGTGACAGGATAGTAGGCAGAGCCTTCCGGGAAAAAATCCCGGTCAAACAGTCGTTTTTCCATATCCTTACTGAGCTGCTTCCCCTGATACTTTTTACTCTCCGGCCCGGAAGCTGCGATGACCTGATCCTGGTCACAGATGCAGAAAAGTTTTCCGCAGGTTTTTGAGGCAGCTTCCGCAAGCTGCTGTGCACTGGTGGTGATTTCTCCGATCGGGGAGTATTTTTTTAGAATGATTTCTCCGTTTCGATCCGTAAAGATTTCCAGCGGTTCGGATTCCCGTATTTTCAAAGTCCGCCGGATCTCCTTGGGAATAACTACCCGTCCAAGGTCATCGATACGACGAACGATTCCTGTAGCTTTCATATCTGTTCTTTCCTCCTGTTCGTGTATTGGTCTGAAGCGTTTCTGGTACTGTGTTTTCTGTGGGTAGTATGTGGAAAAGGTGGATGAATTATACAAAAAAAGTACAGCCTGTAACGTGAAACATAGTTACAGGCTGCACAAGGTTGTTTTATAAGGTAAATGTTTCCAGATCATCCGGAACGAACAGGTTGCCGGAAAAATAGGGTTTGCCCTCTGCGGTATACAGTTCCTTCCGATGTTCAATCGTCTTATCTTCCGTATGATAAAGAATCAGATTTTCAACACCGAGTGTCTGTGCCAGTTCGCAAGCGTCTTTGACGGTAGAATGGTGTTTTTCATACGGTTTAAAACGGTCGGCATCGCGGTACAGGCAGAAGGCTTCGTGGAGCATCCATTTGCTTCCGTTGGCGTATGGTTCTTCGCAGGGGTTATAAGGTTCGTCGCCGCAGCAGGTGAGTTTTTCGCCGTTGCCGAGATCCATGGAGAAGCCGAACTGTTTGGCTTTGGTGGAGCCGATATCGAAAAAGGTCACGTCGTGCCCGATGATTTCTCTGGTTTCACCGTTTTCTACTGTGATAAGGTGCAGGCGGTCACCCATGTAGGTGGCCTCTTTTGGCTGCAGGACCATACAGGCGATATCGTGTGCCATCTGGAGGACTTCGGCGTGACCGTAGAGGTTGGCTTCGCCCTCGTAGGTTCCGCGTTTCATGTTCTGGCAGATCATGCGGATCATCCAGATGATACCGGTCAGATGGTCGAGATGTTTGTGTGTGATGAAGATGTCGCGGATCTCTTTCCAAGGGATGTTGGCATCTTCTAACTGGCGCAGAATGCCGTTACCGCCGCCTCCATCGACTAGGAAGTATTTTCCGTTATCGTCAAAGATAAAGCAGGTATTGTAACAGCGGGTGACAACAGCGTTTCCGGTTCCGAGAATCGTAAGTTTCATAGCAGGTTCCTTCCTTTCTAAAATATATCGTGGCTTGTATGTCTCGGGAGTCTGGCATGCTATTTGTTGAGTAATTACCGATATTCAACGTTCCGATAAATAAACATTGTTTAGATTTGTCTTGCGATATTCAGCGACCCAGGAATTACTTCGTGAGGAATTCCTGGGTCGTGTTTTAAACATATAATGGTATAAACAGAATCGATACCTGTAAGACAAATTTTTACTGCAGATCCAGAGCCTTCATGCTCATCTCTTCGAGCAGCTGAGATTTTACTTTATACAGCTTGTCGGACAGATCCACATACACTTTCTGCGGATTTACCAGACGGCGTGTCTCCGGCCACAGGGTTTCCTGTTCCTTTTTGCAGATTGCCTGCATTTCCATAACGGAAGGAGAGGTGTAGACACACAGACCTTTCTGGAAGATCGGAACGAGAAGTTCACGCAGGGTGTAAGTGCCGCCTTTGATCTTGGTTTTTTTCCAGGTTTCGATCGGATCGAAGATGATCATGTCTTTGGATTCGTCGAAGGTTTCGTCCACCATACAGATCAGATCGGCACGGATCTTGCCGGTTACTTTATCGTAGATACGGTAAATGGTTTTATTTCCCGGGTTTGTGATTTTCTCTGTATTTTCAGAAAGTTTGATCTTCGGTACGAAATCTTCATCGTCTTTGTCTTTGATGGCTGCCAGTTTGTAGACGCCGCCAAATGCAGGGCAGTCTTTGGAGGTGATCAGGTTGGTGCCGACACCCCAGGAATTGATCGTGGCGCCCTGTGCTTTCAGGCTGTCGATCAGGTATTCATCCAGATCGCTGGAAGCGGAGATGATCGCATCGCCGAATCCGGCAGCTTCGAGCATCTCAGAAGCTTTCTTTGAAAGATACGCCAGGTCACCGCTGTCGATACGGATACCGTAGCCGTGGAAGTTCGGATCTTTTTCTTTCATTTCCTTAAAGACGCGGATCGCGTTCGGTACACCGGAGTCGAGTACATCATACGTATCTACCAGCAGCAGGCAGGCATTTGGATACAGATTTGCATAGGTTTTGAAGGCGGTATATTCATCCGGGAAGCTCATGATCCAGCTGTGTGCGTGTGTACCTTTGACCGGAACATCGAACATCTTGCCGGTCAGCACGTTGGAAGTTCCCACGCATCCGCCGATCACAGCGGCTCTTGCACCGTAGATACCAGCATCCGGTCCCTGTGCACGGCGGAGACCGAATTCCATAATACCGTCACCCTTTGCCGCATAAACCACACGGGAGGCTTTGGTGGCGATCAGACTCTGGTGGTTGATGATATTTAAGATTGCAGTTTCCACCAGCTGTGCTTCCATGACAGGAGCGACTACTTTTAAGAGAGGTTCTCTCGGGAACACAACGGTTCCTTCCGGGATCGCATAAATATCACCGGTAAAGTGGAATCCTCTCAGGTATTCCAGAAAATCATCATCGAACAGGTTCAGTCCGCGCAGATATTCCACATCATCCGGAGAAAAATGCAGGTCACGGATGTATTCGATGACCTGTTCCAGACCGGCTGCGATCGCATAACCGCCGTCACACGGGTTCTGTCTGTAGAAAGCATCAAATACAACAACCTGATCGGTAGGGTTTTTAAAATAACCCTGCATCATGGTTAATTCATATAAATCAGTTAATAAGGTTAAATCCAGCGCTCTCATGGCGTACCTCCATCTATTTATTGTTGTCCTTATAAATTCAGTGATCAATTTTTGTATAGTATATCATTTTGAAAAAACAAAGTAAACCGATGCGGAAAAAATGGGCAGGAAATTGTCGGTGAAGAAAGGAGGAATCTGGAAAAGACAGAGAGAAAGAAAATGGCGAAAAAATGGTAAAAAACGGGTTTAAAAAATTTTTTTAAAAAATTTCAAAAAAACACTTGCATTTTTCTGAAGGGTGCTATATAATACATCTTGTCGCTGAGCGATACAGAAATAAAAAGCACAGCACAATAAGTTAATGGGCTATCGCCAAATGGTAAGGCAACGGACTCTGACTCCGTCATTTCAAGGTTCGAATCCTTGTAGCCCAGCTTCAAGCCTTGGATATAGATCCAAGGCTTTTTTCTTACGCTGTATATCAATAATTGGTCCAGTGGACCAATTTTGATTGCATTGCATATTGATAACAACAGGAGGAAAACGGCATGTATTCGTTTGAAAGTAAAGTACGTTACAGTGAAGTCGGTGAAGATACGAGGATGACTCTTTACAGTGTGCTGAATTATTTTCAGGATTGCAGTGTATTTCATTCGGAATCTGTAGGGCGCGGCACGGCGGTTCAGGGAGAACTGGGCAGAGCGTGGGTGCTGACCGGATGGCAGATCGAATTCAGGAGAGCAGCTGACCTTGGGGAGAGCATACGGATTTCCACTTGGCCGCACGGGTTCCGGGGATTTATCGGGGAGCGTAATTTTCTGATGGAGACACTGGATGGGGAAATACTGGCATGTGCGGATTCAAGCTGGGCGTATATCGATACAAAAACCGGACATCCGGTAAAGGCATCGGAGGAAGAACGGGCAGTATATCCGATAGAGGAGAAACTGGATATGAAACCGCTCGGAAGAAAGATTCGGATTCCGGAGGAACGGCAGGAGATGGGATGCTTTACCGTCCGTCAGTATCATCTGGACTCCAATCATCATGTAAACAATGCACAGTATATCCGCCTGTCGCAGGAATACATTCCGGCTGATTTTCAAGTGCAGAGACTGCGGGCGGAATACAAGAGACAGGCAGTGCTTGGAGATAAGATTTTCCCGCTGATTTCGAAAACGGAAGACAGCTATGTAGTTGCTTTGTGTAATGAAAAGAAAGAATCGTATGCGGTGGTAGAATTCGCCTGAGAAACTTTTTAAATGAAAGAAATTATAATAGAAAGAAAAACAAGAAAATGCTGGGAACGGTGTGTGAAATATATTATAATGAAAAAACAAAAAATACACACGCAGGAGGCTGCGTGAACACAGTTACGGAGGAACGATCATGATTGAATTAGGAAGAAGACAGAAGTTACAGGTAGTAAAAAAAGTGGAATTCGGTGTCTATCTTGGAGAGAAGGCAGACGCGAAGGAGCAGGAGAGAGTGCTTCTGCCGGCAAAACAGGTACCGGCTGATACAAAAGTAGGCGATGAACTGGAAGTATTTATCTACCGGGATTCCGCAGACCGCCTGATTGCAACAACCAGAGTACCGGCGCTGGAGCTTCACCAGACCGCAGTGGTAAAAGTTGCGGAAGTTGGAAAAATCGGAGCATTTCTGGACTGGGGACTGGAAAAAGATCTGTTGCTTCCATATAAAGAGCAGACTGTGAAGGTGAAAAAGGATCAGGAAGTTCTGGTAGCCCTGTATATCGACAAGAGCGACCGTCTGTGTGCGACCATGAAAGTATATCCGTACCTGAAAACGCAGTCTCCGTATGTGGTAGAAGATCAGGTAGAGGGAAGAATCTATGAGATCAGCGACAATTTCGGCGTATTTGTGGCAGTTGACGATCAGTATTCCGGTCTGATCCCGAAGACGGAAGCGCAGGGCCAGTATCGTCCGGGCGAGAAGGTAAGCTGCCGTGTGACAAATGTAAGAGAGGATGGAAAACTGAACCTTTCTCCGAGAAAAAAAGCCTACCAGCAGATGGATGAGGATTCCGAACTGGTATTAAAGGTGATCGGTGAGTATGCGGGTGTGCTGCCGTTTGATGATAAAGTGTCACCGGAAGTGATCAAACGGGAATTCGGACTGAGCAAAGCGGCATTTAAACGTGCGGTCGGTCATTTATTAAAAGAGAAGAAAATCAAGATCCAGGATAAACGTATTTACTTGATTTTTTAGGCGGCAGTTGCTATACTATACAGTATATTTTGGTAACACTTTGCAGACTGAGTCCCGTGAAGAAAACGGAAGAACGTGAAGGATGGTTGCCGATAGAAAAAAGATGGTATGCAGTTGGAAAAGAAAACGACTGTCTGAGTAATAAAAGGAGGATTATCGTTGGACTCGATAGACTATTATAACCGGTATGCGGTGCCCTATTATGAAGAAACAGTAGATGCGAGCATGGAAGAGGTTATGAAGCCGTTTGTGGAACTTCTGTCCGAGGAGTCGGAGAATGCAGAAGTGCTGGACCTGGGATGTGGTTCCGGAAGGGACACCCTGTTATTGGAAGAATATGGATTTTATGTAACACCGATGGATGGCTCGGAGGAGATGTGTAAGCTCGCAGTGGTAAACACGGACAAAGAAGTACTGCAGATGACCTATGATGAGATGGAATTTGATGATGTCTTTGATGGGATCTGGGCGTGTGCTTCCCTGATTCATCTGACCGAAGATGAGATGCGTAAGGTTATGAAAAAACTGGTGCAGGCGCTGAAGGAAAATGGTGTGCTTTATTTTTCCGTACATAAGGGAGACCGGGATGGGATTTATCATGGGCGTTATTTCCATGATTACACCAGAAGGGAATTGCAGAGTCTGATGGAAGAATATCCGGAACTGGAAGTGGTTGATATCTGGACCACACAGGATGTACGGTCAGAAAAGTCAGATAAACTCTGGCTGAATGTACTGGCACGAAAAACAGGAAAAGAGTAGAGGCAGGAAAGTCTGGACGGGGATAGTACCGACCAGACTTTTTTACCTTACAGGAAATTGCTTTCCTGTAAAGTAAAAAACGCTCCGCGAGGATGCGCACTGCGGCGTATAAGGTAGATGTCGCAAGCGACCGCCGCAGGCGCGAGAATGTGCCGAGGCACATTCTTTATTACGCAGGCAACGAGCCAAAGTCCGTATTTGCACGGAACCTTGGCGACTGCCGCGATAGCAAAATAGGAGGAAAACCGATGGGATTTACACATTTGCATGTGCATACGGAATACAGCTTGCTGGATGGTTCCAATAAAATCAAAGAGTATGTAGCCCGGGTGAAAGAGCTGGGCATGGACAGTGCGGCGATCACAGATCACGGTGTGATGTATGGCTGTATCGATTTTTACCGCGCGGCAAAGGAAGCCGGAATCAACCCGATCCTCGGGTGCGAGGTCTACGTGGCGCCCGGTTCCCGATTTGACAAAGAGATGCAGCACGGGGAAGACCGGTATTATCATCTGGTACTGCTGGCGGAGAATAATCAGGGCTACAGCAACCTGATGAAGATCGTCTCGGCAGGATTTGTGGAAGGATATTACTACAAACCGCGTGTGGATCTGGAAGTTCTGGAAAAATACCACGAGGGTATTATCGCGCTGAGCGCCTGCCTTGCCGGTGAGATCCCGAGATTTCTGACCAGAGGACTGTATGAGGAAGGAAAAAAGGCGGCACTGCGTTATCAGGAGATTTTCGGAAAAAATAATTTCTTCCTGGAATTACAGAATCATGGAATCCCGGAGCAGGAGATGGTCAATCAGCAGCTGGTGCGTATGAGCAGTGAGACGGGGATTGAACTGGTATGTACCAACGATGTACATTATACCTATGCGGAAGATGCAGGCTCCCACGATATCCTGCTGTGTATCCAGACCGGAAAAAAAGTGCAGGACGAAGAACGTATGCGCTATGAGGGCGGGCAGTATTATGTCAAATCCGAAGCAGAGATGGCGACACTGTTCCCGTATGCACCGCAGGCTCTGGAAAATACAAAGGAAATCGGTGACCGGTGTCACGTAGAGATCGAATTTGGCGTGACCAAACTGCCGAAATACGACGTTCCGGACGGCTATACCTCCTGGGAGTACCTGAATAAACTCTGCTGGGAAGGCCTGGAAGAAAAATACCATCCGGTAACGGAAGAGCTGAAAGAGCGTCTGACCTATGAGTTAAATACAATCAAGACCATGGGGTATGTGGATTATTTCCTGATTGTATGGGATTTTATCAAATATGCGAGAGACAACGATATTATGGTAGGTCCGGGACGAGGTTCCGCGGCGGGAAGTATCGTTTCGTATTCGCTGGGGATCACACAGCTGGATCCGATCCGGTATCAGCTGCTGTTCGAGCGTTTCCTGAACCCGGAACGAGTATCCATGCCAGATATCGATATTGACTTCTGTTTCGAACGGAGACAGGAAGTCATTGATTATGTCGTGAGAAAATACGGAAAAGACCGGGTGGTGCAGATCGTTACGTTCGGTACGATGGCGGCGCGCGGTGTTATCCGGGATGTCGGAAGGGTACTGGATTTTCCGTATGCACAGGTGGATACGATCGCGAAGATGATCCCGAATGAGTTAAATATCACGATCGATAAAGCCCTGAAAATGAACCCGGAGCTGAGAAATCAGTACGAGGGTGACGAGCAGATCCGCTATCTGATCGATATGTCGAAACGTCTGGAAGGTCTGCCGCGGCATACTTCGATGCATGCCGCCGGTGTCGTGATCAGCCAGAAAGCGGTGGATGAGTATGTGCCGCTCTCCCGGGCTTCGGACGGTTCGATCACGACGCAGTTTACGATGACGACGCTGGAAGAACTGGGACTTCTGAAGATGGATTTCCTGGGACTGCGTACGCTGACCGTGATCCAGAACGCGGTAAAACTGGCGCAGAAGAGCGAAGGAATCGAGCTGGATCTGTCAAAAATCGATTACAACGATCAGGCGGTACTCGGCATGATCGGAAGCGGAAAATGCGAGGGTGTGTTCCAGCTGGAAAGTACCGGTATGAAAAACTTCATGAAGGAGCTGAAACCGAAGAGTCTGGAAGATATCATCGCCGGAATCTCCCTGTACCGTCCGGGTCCGATGGATTTTATCCCGCAGTATATCAAAGGAAAAAATGCACCGGATCAGATCACCTATGACTGCCCGCAGCTGGAGCCGATTCTGGAACCGACCTACGGCTGTATCGTTTATCAGGAACAGGTTATGCAGATCGTGCGTGATCTGGCAGGCTATACACTGGGACGAAGCGACCTGGTACGCCGTGCCATGGCGAAGAAGAAAGCGGCGGTTATGGCAAAAGAGAGGGAAAACTTCGTTTATGGAAATAAGGAAGAAGGGGTTCCCGGCTGTATCGCAAACGGAATCAGCGAGCAGGTGGCAAATAAGATCTACGATGAGATGACGGATTTTGCCAAGTATGCATTTAACAAGTCACACGCTGCAGCTTATGCGGTGGTATCGTATCAGACTGCGTGGTTAAAATACTATTATCCGGTGGAATTTATGGCGGCATTGATGACTTCGTGTATTGATAATCCGTCGAAGGTATCCGAATATATCCTGAACTGCCGGCAGATGGGCATTCAGATTCTGCCACCGGACATCAACCGCAGTACCGGAAGTTTCTCCGTAGAAGATGGCAGTATCCGGTATGGCATGGCTGCAGTAAAGGGGATCGGAAAACCGGTGATGGAAGCGATCGTGGAAGAAAGAGAACGCGGCGGCGCATTTTCCTCGCTCAAAGACTTTTGCCAGCGGTTAAGCGGAAAAGAAGTCAATAAGCGGACAATCGAAAACTTTATCAAAGCGGGAGCCTTTGACAGCCTCGGCGGAACGAGAAAGCAGTTTATGATGATCTATGTGCAGGTGATGGATACGGTCAACCAGGAGAAAAAATCTTCGATGACCGGTCAGATGAGTCTGTTTGATATCATGGGCGAGGAGGATAAAAAGAGTTTCGAGATCCGGATGCCGGACGTAGGAGAATATGAGAAAGAAAACAAGCTGGCATTTGAAAAAGAAGTGCTTGGCGTGTATATCAGCGGTCATCCGCTGGAGGAATACGCAGATGTCTGGAAAAAGAATATCACGGCGACGACCTCGGATTTTCAACCGATGGAAGAGAGCGAAATGCCGAAGGTCAAGGATGAATCGAAAGTGGTCATTGGCGGTATGATCACGGAAAAGACGATCAAATACACCAAAAACAATAAAGTGATGGCATTTATCACATTGGAAGATCTTGTCGGAACGGTGGAAGTGGTTGTATTTCCAAGGGATTATGAGAGAAATGCTGCGCTGATCGAGACGGATTCCAAAGTATTTATCATGGGAAAAGTATCAGCAGAGGATGATAAGGCGAGCAAACTGATCTGTGAAAAGATCGTCTCGTTCGATCAGGTGCCGCGGGAGCTGTGGATCCAGTTTGCCGACCGCAGACAGTACGAGCAGGAGGTGGCAGGACTCTATGATACGCTGCGCCAGTCCGACGGCAGCGATCATGTGGTCGTGTATCTGCGGGCAGAAAAGCAGATGAAACATCTTCCGGCATCGAGAAGCATCGAAATCGAGGACAATCTGCTTGGTATTTTACGCGGAAAATACGGCGCGGAAAATGTCAAAGTTGTGGAAAAGAGTATTGAAAAACAGCTTCATATGCATTAAAATATAAAACGATAAGGCGATAGAGCCGGATAATCCAGTTATCCGGTATTAGATTAGATATATTAGTGGAGGGAACATTATGGCAAAAGAACTCAAGACCATTGGCGTATTGACAAGTGGAGGAGATGCTCCGGGAATGAATGCTGCGATCCGTGCGGTTGTTCGTCGTGGACTGAGCAAAGGACTGAACATGAAAGGTATCCTGAAAGGATATGACGGACTGCTGAACGAAGAGATCATCGATATGTCTGCAAAAGATGTATCTGATATCATCGGTCGCGGTGGTACGATCCTGTATACAGCACGTTGCGCAGAGATGAGAACAGAAGAAGGACAGAAAAAAGCAGCAGATATCTGCAGAAAACACGGCATTGACGGTCTGGTAGTTATCGGTGGTGACGGTTCTTTTGCAGGTGCTCAGAAGCTGGCAAATCTGGGAATCAACGCAGTTGGTATTCCGGGAACCATCGACCTGGACATCGCATGTACAGAATATACCATCGGTTTTGATACCGCTGTGAATACTGCTATGGAAGCAATCGACAAAGTACGTGATACTTCTACTTCTCATGAGCGTTGCAGCGTTATCGAAGTTATGGGAAGAAATGCAGGTTACCTGGCTCTGTGGTGTGGTATCGCCAACGGTGCAGAAGATATCCTGCTTCCAGAAAAATACGATTATGATGAGCAGAAACTGATCAACAACATCATCGAAGGAAGAAAACGTGGTAAAAAACACCACATCATCATCAACGCAGAGGGTATCGGACATTCCAGCAGCATGGCAAAACGTATCGAGGCAGCTACCGGTATTGAAACCCGTGCAACCATTCTGGGTCATATGCAGCGTGGTGGAAGCCCGACATGTATCGACCGTGTACATGCTTCCATGATGGGATCTTATGCAGTAGATCTGCTGGCAGCAGGAAAAACAAAACGTGTCGTTGGATACAAAAACGGCGAATATGTGGACTTTGATATCAACGAAGCACTGGCTATGGAGAAAGGTATTTCCGAATATCAGTACGAAGTTGCAAAATCTCTGTCTGCAAACTATTCCAAATAAAAAAGACGAGAGTGACGGCGGCATACCTTCCGAGTCGGTATGCCGCCGTTTTTGACTCGCGGGCAACAAGCCAAAGTCCATGTTTACATGGAACTTCTATAGAGAATAAAGGAATGGGTATACTATGATAACAAGCAGCAGCAATGCGCAGGTAAAACAGATGATCCAGCTGAATAAGAAAGCCCGGGAGCGCAGAAAGCAGGATGTTTTTCTGGTGGAAGGGTTACGGATGTTCCGGGAGGTTCCGAGGGAACGGCTGGTAAAGACATATGTGTCGGAAAGTTTTCTGGAAGATCCGGAGCATCAGGTACTTTTGCAGGGGATTCCTTATGAAGTGGTAAAAGATTCAGTGTTTGCCCAGATGAGTGATACGCTGACGCCGCAGGGAGTGCTTACCGTTGTGCGTCAGTATCATTATACTATGGAAGAACTGATGGGGGAGAAAGAGCATCCGCTGTTTCTCGTCCTCGAAGATCTGCAGGATCCGGGAAATATGGGAACGATTTTCCGAACGGCGGAGGGCGCCGGAGTGGATGGGATCTTTATGAGCGCAAACTGCGTGGATATTTACAATCCAAAGACGATCCGTTCTACGATGGGATCTATTTACCGGGTTCCTTTTGTGATCGCACCGGATCTTCAGGAGGTGTTCGCATGGTTCAAAAAGCAGAGGGTTCGTTCTTATGCGGCACATCTGAAGGGAAAGGGCTGGTATGATGAGGAATCGTATACCGGTGGAACCGCATTTTTGATTGGAAATGAGGGAAATGGTCTGACAGACGCAACCGCCGGTCAGGCAGACTGTCTGATCAAGATTCCAATGAAGGGACAGCTGGAGTCTCTGAATGCCGGGGTGGCAGCAGCTATTCTGATGTATGAGGCATCCAGACAAAGAAGAAAGGAGTATAAATAAAAATGAGTGAGAAGATGGATAAGAAAGCTTTGAAGAAAAAGAAGAAGAGAAAATCCATGGTGATGAAATCGGTGGTTCTGATCCTTTTACTGGTTGTTCTGGCAGTATGTATTTTCTTTCTGGCGAAGACTCTGAAAAAGGATCAGGCGCAGGGAAGTACACAGAAACCGGATACGGAGCAGAGTCAGGATGGCGCAGATGCTACGGATGATACGGAAACAGGAGACGATGCTTCTTCTGACGCACAGGATACGGCAGCACCTGCAACAGATGCAAAAACGACGGCGATGGAGCAGGCCGAGTATCTGGCAGCTACGTATGATTATGATGGTGCGATCGAGACGTTAAACAGCGTAGAGGGCGCAGCGGAGGATCCGGAGATTACAGCGAAGATTGCCGAGTATCAGGCAACGAAGGACAGTTGTGTTCCGGTCAACATGGATGAGGTAACTCATATTTTCTATCATTCGCTGATCGTGGATCCGGACCGTGGTTTTGCGGGCGATGACAGTATTGCAGCCGGTTTCAAGCAGTGGATGACTACGGTAGATGAGTTTAATAAGATTACGCAGGCGATGTATGATAACGGGTATGTACTGGTTCGGCTGAGAGATCTGGTGATCGAGACGACGGACGAGGATGGCACAGTTCATTTCACTCCAAACACGGAACTGAAGCTTCCGGCAGGGAAGAAGGCGTTTGTATTGTCTCTGGATGATCTGAGTTATTATCACAGTTATGACGGAAGAGGAATTGCTTCTAAGATCGTGCTGGATGAAAATGGAAAGCCTACCTGTGAGTATGTACAGGCAGACGGAACGATGGTAACGGGTGCGTATGACTGTGTACCACTTCTGGATCAGTTTATTGAAGAGCATCCGGATGCTTCTTATCACGGTGCAAAGGGTATGATCGCGCTGACGGGTTATGATGGAATCCTGGGTTATCGTACGGACATTGCATACAAGACGCATGAGAATCTGACAGATGACCAGCAGGCATGGCTGGATGCGCATCCGGATTTTAACTGGGATGACGAGCGTGCGGAGGCAACGAAGGTAGCAGATGCGATCAAGGCTGACGGCTGGGAGTTCGCAAGTCATACCTGGGGTCACATCCGGATCGGAGATGCCAGCATGGAGCGGATCCAGACGGATACGCAGAAATGGCTGGAGTATGTAGCACCGCTGGTTGGCGGAACGGATACGATTATTTTCGCACACGGACAGGATCTGGCGGACTGGCATGATTATACGACGGATAATGAGAAGTTTAATTATCTGAGCAGCCAGGGATTCCACTTCTATTGTAATGTGGATTCGAGTCAGTATTTCTTACAGATCCGGGATAATTATGTGCGCCAGGGAAGACGTAATCTGGATGGGTATCGCCTGTGGAATGATGTTCACGGGGATGTGAACCGGACGAGCGATCTGTTCGACGCGAGTCAGATTCTGGACCCGCGGAGGACGGATGTGCCGGCGCTGTAGAATATAGAAGTGTTAAATGGCCCTGTCGGGGGGAGAAATCCTTCCGGCGGGGTGTTTTTTATTGGGGAGTGTCGGCAAAACGGACGAAAGTCCGCGCTTGCTCAATAAGACCAGACAACCGCTGGCAACGCTGATCTGAGCTAAGTCCTAAGAAGAACTAAAGTGCCAGTTCGCGGAGAGCTGCTCACTGTCAAGTTCTTCTAAGGACTGGATCTCATCTCGGCTAAAAGCGCCAGCAAAAGGCTGTCTGTTCTTATTGAGCAAGCGCGAACTTTCTGAGTGTTGGCGACGGTAGCGGAAAGGGTTGTGTGGGGAATGTATTCGTAGTGGAGATGTCAATACACAGCAGAAGGAGGCGGGCACCAGGGGTGGGCAACACTGTGTGGGCGGCTAGTTCAAAGTTGCCCTGCCCACGTTGCCCACCCCTGGTGCCCGCCTCCTTCTGCGTCCGTCTTGAACAACCTCCATATATATTGCACACACATGTACACTTTAATCACATTTCGTCATTTACACAATTTTACATTGCATTACAAATATCGCCCTCAAAACCCACAATCCCACAAAAATTATCAGAAAATTCCGCGAAATCCCCCGAAATGTTCCTGTTGACAAGAAAAGTTAAATTTGTTACAATCACACCGTAACAAATAGTAACAAATTTGTAATAAATCGTAAAAAGAACGAAATCAATAGGAGGTAATTCAAGTGAATAAATTATGGAAAGCAGCAGGGATCCTGGGAGGTGTGCTGGTTGTTACAGCGGGGTCAGGAACACTGGTACTTGCCGATGAGACATCCACAGAAGTTACAGAAGACAATTCCGGGAGTTCGGTTCTCGATACGGATGAATGGGCGCAGAAAGCAGCTGCGAACGTAACCGACTATGCCAATATTCGCCAGGAAGGTTCACAGGAGAGTGAACGCGTAGGCGTACTGCCGAAGGGGGCAGCGGCACAGGTAGTAGAACAGGAGGGAGACTGGACAAAGATCACGTCGGGATCTGTAGAAGGGTATGTAAGATCCGATCTCCTCGTATTTGGTGAAGAAGCGAAAAATCTTTACGAAGAATCATATGGCAGTCAGGGAACGGTTACAGCAAGTTCTCTTCGGGTACGGAAAGAGCCGTCCATGGATGCCGGTCAGATAGGAAACATGAAACAGGGAAGCCGGGTAGAGATCCTGGGCCAGGAGGGAGACTGGTATCAGGTAAGTTATGGGGAAGATTCGGCTTACATGTTTGCGGAGTATATTCAGATAGAAGAAACCACAGCACTCAGTGTTGCGGAGTATGAAGCACAGCAGAAAGAAAAAGAGCAGGTCAGCCAGACAGGAACAGCCATGTCTGCATCTGACAGCGAACTGGCACTTCTGGCAGCGATCATTCAGTGTGAGGCAGGGGGAGAAAGCAACACAGGAAAAGTTGCCGTAGGGGCGGTTATTATGAATCGGGTAAGAAGCAGTCAGTTCCCGAACAGTATCACAGAAGTTGTCTACCAGAGCGGACAGTTCTCTCCGGTAGCCAGCGGAATCCTTTCATCTGTATTGAGCCAGGGAGCAAGAAGCGACTGTTATCAGGCAGCGCAGGAAGCACTGGCGGGATCCAATCCGATCGGAAGTGCCCTGTATTTTAACAGCGGAAGCGGCCGTGGACAACAGATTGGAAACCAGCATTTTTATTAAAATATGATACCAGGGTAAAAAGAGTACGAAGTACAGAACAATCCGGTATCGAAAATAACAGGAAAATACCCTGTGAATCTGAAAAAGTAAGAGCTAATTTTAAAAGAATTCTTACAATTTCAGAAGACACGGGGTATTTTGTTGCGTTTTCAGAAAGAATATTGTATGATGGAAGAACCATAGAGAAAAGCAGGCAACGGAAAGAAAGCGGAAGGCATATTTTCCGAGTGCAGGGAATACACAAAGGTATGGAGCGTGTTCAGAAACAGAACATACATGGCGGGAACAGGCGGAACATACCGGAGGAAGGAAAGGGGGAGGAAACATGGATGCGATTCTATGGCTGGCAGCAGTGGTTGTATTGCTGGTGATTGAGATTGCCACGCTGGGACTTACAACGATCTGGTTTGCCGGAGGTGCACTGATCGCCGGGATAGCGGCGGTGGCAGGTGCAGGAAGTATCGTGCAGTTTGTGATATTTCTGATTGTTTCACTGATATTACTGATTTTTACAAGACCGGTGGCGGTGAAATATCTGAATGTCAATCGAACCCGTACCAATGCGGAAAGCCTGATTGGGAAAGAGGCTGTGGTGACACAGACGATTGAAAATCTGAAAAATCAGGGTCAGGTGATCGTCGGCGGCATCGAATGGACGGCGCGGACCGGCGACAATGAAACGGTGATTGAAAAAGATACGGTCGTGGAGATTGAGCGTATCGAAGGTGTAAAACTGATTGTGAAAAAGAAAGGGTAAAAGGTAAGAAAAATGGGTGGACTTATATTTCTGATATTGGTTTTAGTGCTGATTGTTATTATTGTAACATCCTGTATCAAAGTAGTTCCGCAGGCAAGAGCTTATGTCATTGAACGTCTGGGACTGTATCAGGGAACCTGGGAACCGGGACTGCATTTTAAGATTCCGGTGATTGACCGTGTGGCAAAGAGGGTAAACTTAAAAGAACAGGTAGTGGATTTCCCGCCGCAGCCGGTAATCACAAAAGATAATGTAACGATGCGAATCGATACGGTCGTATTTTACCAGATCACAGATTCCAAATCCTATACTTATAATGTAGAAAATCCGATCATGGCGATTGAAAATCTGACAGCTACCACACTGAGAAATATCATCGGTGATATGGAACTGGATGAGACACTGACTTCCCGTGAAGTGATCAACACCAAGATGCGTGCGGCTCTGGATATTGCGACAGACCCGTGGGGAATCAAAGTAAACCGTGTAGAACTGAAAAACATCATGCCTCCGGCAGCCATCCAGGAAGCCATGGAGAAACAGATGAAGGCAGAGCGTGAACGAAGAGAAGCGATCCTGATCGCAGAAGGTGAGAAAAAATCCACCGTCCTGGTAGCAGAAGGTAAGAAAGAATCTGCGATCCTGGAAGCAGAGGCAGAAAAACAGGCAGCGATTCTTCGCGCAGAAGCGGAAAAAGAAAAGATGATCCGTGAGGCAGAAGGTGAGGCGGAAGCGATCCTGAAAGTACAGCAGGCAAATGCAGATGGTATCCGTTTCCTGAAAGAAGCCGGAGCAGACGAATCGGTTCTGACACTGAAGAGTCTGGAAGCACTGAAAGATATGGCAGACGGAAAAGCAACCAAGATTATTGTACCGTCTGATCTGCAGGGACTGGCAGGACTGGCAACTTCACTGAAAGAGATTATGACAGATAAAAATATTGAGAAAAAATAAGAGGTTTATAAAAAGAGGGGTAATGTTTCCGGGAAAGTCCTGGGGCATTGCCTCTGCTTTCTATTATGCGGGAATAGGCAGAAAATGTTGTTATGCGATATAAAACGGAGACAGTGGCAGATTGCAAAAGGAGAACAGGAGGTGCGGTTAGATGTTGACACCGGTAATTGACACCAGCAAAGAGTACGGGCTGGTTCTGGAAGGCGGAGGCGCGAAGGGCGCGTATCAGATCGGTGCCTGGAAAGCGTTAAAAGAAGCGGGAGTAAAAATCAATGCCGTGGCAGGAACGAGTGTGGGTGCCTTAAACGGTGCGCTGATCTGCATGGATGAACTTGAGCTGGCGCAGCAGATGTGGAGCAATCTGACGTATTCACAGGTAATGGATGTGGACGATACCAAGATGGAGCTGATGCTCGAACGGGAGATGCCGTTTCGGGAAGCTGTCAAAGAAGCCTTTCGCCATATGAGTGAGGGCGGCGTGGATGTGACACCGTTAAAAGATATGCTTGATAAAGTAGTGGATGAAGAGAAAATCAGGAATTCCCCGGTGGATATTTTTATCAAAACGTTCAGCGTGGATGAGATGAAAGAACTCGATATTGATCTCAAAGAAGTGGAACCCGGGCAGATGAAGGATTTTCTGCTGGCGAGCGCCTACATTTTCCCGCTGTTTAAGAATGAAAAACTGCATGGCAAAATGTATATAGACGGGGGTGCGATCAATAATGTACCGCTGGATTCTCTGGTGGATCGCGGTTATGAGAATATCATCATGATCCGGATCTTCGGTATCGGCAGGGAAAAACGGGTAAAAATCCCGGAAGAGACAGATCTTCTGACGGTTGAGCCGAGAGTGAATCTGGGAAATATTATCGACTTTAATCCGAAAAAAAGCGTCCGAAACATGAAAATCGGGTATTACGATGCAAAAAGAATGGTCTACGGACTGAAAGGGAAGATTTATTATATTGAAGAAAATCAGGAAGAATGTTATTATTTAAAGCAGTTGGTGCAGATTCCGGAGAGCAGTCTGGAGACGCTGTGCCAGTGGCATCATATCAAGGGAAGTGCCGAGTCACGCTACAGAAGCCTGACCGAACTGATCCTGCCGGGAACGGCTCTGGAATTAAAACTTTCCAGAGAGTGGAATTATAAGGAACTGTATCTGGCGGCACTGGAAGCCACGGCGAAACTGTGCCGGGTACCGAAGTACCAGATCTATACCGTAGAAGAACTTGTGGGAAAAATACAGGAAAAACTGAACCGTATGTCGCAGGAAGAACGGGAGAACCTTCCGGCATTTACCGCATTTTTCGATTTACAACCAGAGGAGGAATTATCATGAATTTAAAAGGACGTCATTTTCTGACATTAAAAGATTATACACCAGAAGAGATCGCTTATCTGCTGGAACTGTCCGCAGATCTGAAAAAGAAAAAGAAAGAGGGAGTTCTGGTAGATACCCTGCGTGGAAAAAATGTAGCACTGATCTTTGAAAAAACCAGCACCAGAACCCGCTGTTCCTTTGAAGTGGCAGCTCATGATCTTGGCATGGGAACCACCTATCTGGATCCGAAGGGATCTCAGATCGGCAAAAAAGAGAGCATCGCAGATACCGCAAAAGTTCTGGGAAGCATGTACGAAGGTATCGAGTACCGTGGATTTGGTCAGGAGATCGTGGAAGAACTGGCAAAATACGCAGGTGTTCCGGTATGGAACGGTCTGACAAACGAATATCATCCGACACAGATGCTGGCAGATATGCTGACCATCCAGGAAAACTTCGGAAGACTCAAGGGCATCAAACTGGTTTATATGGGTGATGCAAGATATAATATGGGAAATTCTTACATGATTGCCTGTGCGAAGATGGGTATGGATTTTGTTGCCTGCGCACCGAAAAAATATTTTCCGAATGAAGAACTGGTAGCACAGTGCCAGGAATATGCAAAAGCATCCGGCGCAACCATCACACTGACCGAAGATGTAATGGAGGGAACCAAAGACGCAGATGTTATCTGCACCGATGTATGGGTATCCATGGGGGAGCCGGATGAAGTATGGGCAGAGAGAATCAAGGATCTGTCTCCATATAAAGTAACGAAGGAAGTTATGGCAAATGGCAAGAAAGAAGCAATCTTCCTGCACTGTCTGCCGTCTTTCCATGATCTGAATACCGGTATCGGCAAAGAGATGGGCGAGCGTTTTGGTCTGAAAGATATGGAAGTTACCGATGAAGTTTTCCAGTCGGAACAGTCCAAAGTATTCCAGGAGGCTGAAAACCGTATGCACACCATCAAAGCTGTGATGGCTGCAACTCTGGGGGCATAATGCATGGAGTCAACAAAGACCAGAATTTTAAAAAAACTGCTGGAGACAGACGGCTATCTGTCCGGGCAGGATTTATGTGAACAGCTGGGGGTGTCCAGAACCGCGGTATGGAAATACATGAAACAGCTGAAAGAAGAAGGCTATGAGATCGAGGCAGTACAAAACAAAGGATATTGCCTGAAAGATGTTCCGGATGTGCTGGGAGAGAGCGAGATCAAGAGCCGTCTGCATACCCGCTGGGCGGGACAGACACTGTATTATTATGATGAGATCGATTCTACCAACACCCAGATCAAGCGGCTGGCGGAGGAAGATGCGCCCCATGGAACCCTCGCGGTGGCGGATTATCAGAGTAGAGGAAAAGGGCGGCGTGGACGAGCCTGGGATTCTCCTCACGGAAGTGCTATTTATATGTCAATCCTGTTTCGCCCGGAAATCCGGCCGGATCGGGCATCGATGCTGACCCTGGTGATCGGACTTTCCGTGACCCAGGCGATCCGGAGTAATCTGGGTCTGCAGGCACAGATCAAATGGCCGAACGATGTGGTGCTGAACGGGAAAAAATTAGTAGGAATTCTGACCGAGATGAGCGCGCAGATGAACTATATTGAATATCTGGTGACGGGAATCGGAATCAATGCCAACCTGCGGGAATTTCCGGAGGAACTGGCGGACAAAGCCACTTCTCTGCAAAAAGAGATCGGGCATAAAGTCAACCGTTCTGCGCTGATCGCAGAATGTATGAAAAAAATAGAAGAAAATTATGAGACATTTGTAAAGACACAGGATCTCAGCGGCATGATGGAAGCGTATCAGGAAGTGCTGGTTAACCAGGATCAGCAGGTGCGCGTGCTGGAACCGGGACATGAATATACCGGTATTGCGAGAGGAATCAATGCGATGGGTGAACTTCTGGTGGAACGGGAAGACGGAACCATCACCGAGGTCTATGCGGGAGAGGTATCTGTCCGCGGTCTTTACGGGTATGTATAGGAGGAAAGATGTACGCAGATCGAATCGTTTTATGTGGCGCCAGTGCCTACGAACAGAAATATTATTTTAATCCAGACTTTGACGCCCTGCCACAGCAGGTAAAGGAAGAGCTGCAGATTCTCTGTGTGATGTATACAGAGGAGATTGGCGGAATCCTGACGCTTGAATTTGACGAAGACGGCAACCTGGAGTTCAAGACGGAAGCCCTTGATGCGGATGCGATGTATGATGAGATCGGCAGTGTGCTGCGTATCAAACAGATCCGGAAAGAAAAACAGGATCTTCTGGCGTCCCTGGAGATGTATTACCGCGTATTCTTCCTCGGTGAAGAGATCGAAGACGGGGAGGAAGGATGAAACTTCAGATTGGAAATGTAACATTACCGAACCCAGTGGTTCTGGCTCCGATGGCAGGTGTGACAGACCTGCCATTTCGTCTCCTGTGCAAAGAACAGGGTGCAGGACTTTTGTGTATGGAGATGGTCAGTGCCAAGGCCATTTATTATA
>UMEI01000261.1_pt1 | contig 75484 bp, 64 predicted proteins | sample 1964711 | NCBI WGS metagenome assembly UMEI01 (sample SAMEA4836016, study PRJEB28245) | human gut metagenome | biome: gut microbiome; material: fecal sample | place: Denmark | collected 2008 | reverse complement strand
ATCAACGATAAAAGCTATTGCTATCCAAGATGGTAAAAGCAGTACTGTAATAACTCGAGAAATTTCTGTTGATGCGAATGATGTAGTAGCATTGCCTTATTTTCAAAAATTTGACGGGTCATTAGCAGACTGGTATCCTTGTAGTATTAATGGAGAGCAAGTTTGGGCTGCAGCGTCTTATCAGGAGACGACATATGCCAAGATATCTGGATATTCAAGTGGATCAAGATTTGAAAATGAAGATTGGTTGATTTCTCCGGCTATTCCTGCAGGAAAAATAGTCGTTAATTTTGAGAGTGCGCAAAATAAAGAATCTGATGGGACAGGTATCGGTTTTGCTTATTCGTTTGATTATGATGGGTACTCTGATCCGACTACGGCTTCTTGGACTTTTGTTACTGAAGGTATAACGTGGTCACCTGTTGGCGAGACATATGCTATAACTCCTTCTGGAGATATTGAAATAGATAATACGACGGAGAATCCTACTCATATAGCATATAAATATACGTCATCGAACGAGGTTGCTAATACATGGCAAATTTATAATGTAAATATTGATAAAAAAGAAACTGTATCAGTAGAAACTGAGACGGTATCTGATATTGATGTATATACAGCTAATGGTAATATTTATATTAAGGGGGCTGATGGTAAAAATGTAAATATTTATAATATGCAGGGACAAGAAATAAAAGCTTTTAAAGCTGATGCGGAAAGTGTAGTTCCTGTTGTTAAGGGTATTTATATCATAAAAGTCGACGGAAAGGCTGTAAAGGTAATTTTGTGATATGAGAATATTATATGATATGTGTAAAAAGGCGTGGAGTTTCCACGTCTTTTTTCTTGCTGGTCTTTTTTCAGTTTTTACATTGTCAGCGCAAGAAATCTGGACAGAAAATTTTGATTATAATATAGGTGATTTATTGACAGAGCATGGATGGATAGCTAATGTTTCGGGTGAACCTGCTATGGTGGTTTCTGGATTGTCTTTTGATGGATATGTAGCTACGGGAATAGGGGGTGCTGTGCAATTGGAAGGTGATGGGGAAGCCGTATATACTCCTTTTCCTAAAGTGAGCAAGGGAAGTGTATATGCTGCTTTTCTTGTGCAGATTAATGGAGCAGGAGGAGCTAATGGCCAATATTTTTTGCATCTTTGGGATGGGGAGTTACCTACATGGATGGGAGGTACTAGTACCAAATTTGATTATGATGCACGAGTATATTGTAGTAATGATGGTAAGAATATAGGACTGTCCTTTTCCGATAATCAAAAAGCTTTGTATACGACTTCTGATTTTATAGATAAATATCGTACATATTTAATGGTTTTAAAGTATGAAGTTGTTCCTGGAAATAATAATGATAAAGTGAGTTTATATGTTTTTGATTCGATGACTTCAGAAGTAGAGCCTGAAAATCCTACTCTTGGACCTATTGTGAGCACCTCGGGAGATAAAGATGATATATTCCCGGCGGGTATCGGTTTACGTCAGGGCCATCAAGATATAAATATTATAGTAGATGGTATACGGGTTGCGACTTCATGGGAAGCTGCTGTATTGGGGAAAACCTCTGATATAGGAAAATCAACATTGGAGTGCCCGCGAATATGGTTGTCTGAAAATAAAATTTGGGTATCGAGTCTTGTTGCAGAGAATGTTTATCTATACAATATTACGGGAAAGCAGGTTGCGGTTCAGTATTGTAATGTAGGAAAGAATGTTTTGGATGTTAGCTTGGAAAGTGGAATATATTTGATAAAAATGTCAGGTAAAACATACAAAGTAGTTATACCTTAAAATTGTTTAGTAAAATCTTGTTATCGACCTGCAGATATCTTGTTGACAAGATATCTGCAGGTCGATCTATTTTATGATATTTATGGTTTTTGTATATAAAAATTCGTACGTTATTTTTGTGAGAGTGAACCAATGATTATGTTTTGAGTTTTTTTATATGGATGAATTGAAAAACGATAGAAAATGGCAAATAGTAGTATATTGATTAATGATGTGTTGGTTTTCAACGGGTGTAATAAAGATGTTTTCCGTGCTAATATTTTCGTAGAAGATAGTTTGATAAGGAAAATCTCGGAGCAGGATATTATTGTTCCGGAAGACACTTTGGTAATTGATGGAAAGGGTAAATTTTTAATGCCTGGATTGATAGATGCTCATTGGCATACTTTTATGTCAAGTAATACAATGATAGACCTTCTGACTGCAGATTCTGCTTATACACAGATTAAGGCTATTAAGGAGGCTGAGAATACATTGTTAAGAGGTTTTACAACAGTACGTGATGCGGGAGGACCGGTGTTTGGTATAAAGAGAGCTATTGATGAGCAGATATTGCCGGGACCTCGTATATATCCATGTGGAGCTATTATTTCACAGACTGGCGGTCATGGAGATTTCAGAGCTGTGTATGAAGAACCTCGTCCGTTTGATTGTTGTAAATTGAGCCATACTGAGGAGATTGGAGCTGCTATTATTGCTGATGGTGTTGATGCTGTTACTGTCGCTGCTCGTAACAATATCCGGTTGGGGGCAAGTCAGATAAAGTTGATGACGGGGGGTGGCGTGGCATCTCTGTATGATCAGCTGGAAGATACACAGTTTTTTGAAGAAGAAATTAGGGCTGCGGTTAAAGCTGCGGAGGATGTTGGTACTTATGTTATGGTTCATGTTTATGTTCCGAGAGCTATAAAGCGTGCTGTTTTGGCTGGAGTTAAAAGCATAGAACATGGGCATTTGATAGATGAGCCGACAATGGAATTTATGGCACAGAAGGGAACGTGGCTTAGTATGCAACCTTTTACCTATAACGATAATCAATATCCAAGTAAGGCTCAGCAAGATAAACATAAAATAGTGGTAGATGGTACTGACCATACCTACAATCTGGCCAAAAAATATCAGGTGAAATTGGCTTGGGGCACAGATTTGCTTTTTAATCCAATGAATACGAAAAATCAGAACCAAGGGATTTTGAAATTGCAAAAATGGTTTACAAATTATGAAATATTGAGGATGATCACGTATGACAATGCGCAGTTGTTATCTCTTTCTGGTTCTCGTAATCCCTATCTTGGTAAGTTGGGCATAATTGAAGAGAATGCTTGGGCCGATATGATAATATTGGATGGTAATGCGATGGATAATATTGATTTATTAGGAGACCCGGGAAAAAATATACTTTTAATTATGAAAGGTGGTGAAATATTTAAAAATATATTATAGTGAAGAGTATCTTATTATATGCTATTCAGTTTTGAAGGGAAGCAAGTCTTTAGTTTGTATAATAAAGAAACTTGTAAATAATTTATTTACAAGTTTTTTGTTAGCGGAAGGAGGGGGATTCGAACCCCCGGTACCGTTGCCAGTACGACAGTTTAGCAAACTGTTGGTTTCAGCCACTCACCCATCCTTCCTTTGTGAGCTTTTCTCGACTAAATCGGTGCAAAGATAGGTAATTTTGCGTATTTGCCAAATATAATGTTGTATTTCTTTTTTTATTCTTTATAAAAATGTATGTAACATCCTGTTTTACAGTTAAGTAATGTCCTATTATTTCTTTTCAATATTTTGTTTTGCATTCCTTATTTTTAATAAGGAATCGTTGTTAATTTCTTTTTTAAGATTTTCCATGTATGGGGAGAATTTTACCTCATCAGAACCATAGCTTAGGTTGAGTTCATATTCCAATGGAAGCCAGGTAGATATATCGGCTTCATTATGTTGCATAATAGCTTCCATTTTGTCTAATGCTTTGTATATTTTAGATTCAAGAGTGACTAAATCATTCATTTCTTGAAATAGGTTAGTCAATTTTTTTTGGTAGTATTGAGGCAGAGATTTGATTAATCGGGATATCTCCAGATTTTCGATTGATTCGTCTTTAGAGGTTTTTAGAAAAGCTGGTATGTCACCAGTGATAGCTTCTCCAAGATCATGGAATATACACATTAATATCACTTTTTGTATATCTGCTTCTGGAAACTCGTCTTGAACGAAATAAGCCATCAATGATAATCGCCAACTGTGTTCAGCTACGCTTTCTTGTCGATGAGTGGATGTCCATGAATGTCGGGCATTGCATTTCATTTTTTCTGCAATTGCCATTAAATTTATAAAATCCCTGGGTAGCATATATTTGTGATAGATAAATGTAGAATAAATAATGCGATAACTTAAGATAAAGCTACCGCATTTGTATGGAGTTACTTGTTTGTTTTATTTAAAATGGTAAAGGAATATTACTGTAGCGTCAAGTGCTGTTTTTTTACAGTCTTTTATTTCTAAAGAGACCTTGATTTCGGCTTTGGCAATACCTCTTAAATTAATGAGTGAAACCAGTTTTGCTCTTATTCTTACATCGCTGTCTACTAATACTGGTTGGTTGAATCGAAGCTTTTCTATGCCGTAGTTTACCAGCATCTTTACATTGTTGACTTGTATTATTTGTCCCCAAAGGTAAGGTAATATAGAGAGATTTAGATATCCATGGGCTATGGTTGTATGAAATGGGCTTTCTGCTTTTGCTTTTTCGACATCCACATGTATCCACTGGTGATCAAATGTTGCATCGGCAAATTGATTTATTTGTTCTTGAGTGATTTTCAGATAGTCTGATATACCTAGTTCTTGTCCGACATATTTTTCGAACTCTTCGTAACTGTTAATAACTAATTGGCTCATTATAATGATTTTTATTTCCTGATATGAATATTTTTTGTTTAATAATTAGTTACAAATTATTTTGATATAATTTGTAAAAGAAATGAATAATATAAATTTCTTTATTATTAAACGGATACAAAAATACACATTTCTTTATTTAAGATGATACATTAACAATTGATTAATTAATTATTAACATATTTCAGGAATTATTGAGGATATGTCCTATTATTGTTTCATTTCTCTGAATTTAGAAATTTCCTTAAGGTATTTTTGATGTCAGAAATATCATTTTGTAATGTTTCAATATTATTTGTAGCTGTAAGAGAAGTTGGCAAATCGGCAGAAAGAAGCATCTCGAAATGCCATATCGAATCTATTTCGTTTAGAGATAAGGTTATATCGGGATATAAACTTTTATTCGGATTATCAGAGATGCAAATAATGGTATTTTTCTTCAAGCTTTTCCTTATTCTTCTTATAAAAATATTTTTGCAGTTATCAATAACGATATATATATCGTTATTGGATATATTTTCTTTTTTATTGGAAACTTGGCTCACAATAAGATAAGACTGAAATGGTAATGTCGGAAACATAGAGTTATCATTCACTTGGGTACATAGATGGAATGTATCATTATTCAAGATAAATGACGGCAAAGACAAGAATGGTAAGTTATTGTAATTGTCGGGATTATTACCTTTTTGGGTAATTTCTGTGAGCTCTTCAATTGGGATACGGATATTCTTTGTTGTGTATAATGGCAAATCGCTGGTTTGAGAGGGTAGTTCTTCTTCGAGTTCTTTGTATTGGAATGTTTGTTGGGGTGGTAATATCATGTTACCTTCTCCGGTAATGAGCCATCTTAAGTTTATATCGGTAAATGTTAATGCGATTTTTTCTAAAACCTGATATGAAGGATATGTTTGTCTGCCTTTTAGAATGTGATGTAGGGTTTGAGGTTGAATTCCAACTTTTTTACTGAAAGAATTCTTGTTTAATTTCTTTATTTCGATGATTTGACTTATCCTCTCCCGTACATCCATAGGAAAATGTTTATATTTTAACATATTTTATATAGGAAAATGTTTGTATATGTAAACAAATTCCTATATTTGCATCGTAAAATGGTATACAAATGTAATAATTAATATTTTATATCAAGAATAAGGCTATATGATTTTTTTTGCCGGTATATTTATCGGAGGGTATTATTATACCTTTTTCTTTTGAAAATCAGAAGTAAAGAAATACATCACATTATAATTATATAGAGCCGGAAGGTCATAGTATGGGCAACGATGCATTCGTTCTCTAACGTATTGCGTAGTTGCCCTTTTGTGGTAAGAAATAAGGTATAGTAGTATAACCTTTTTCATATATAAAAGAAAAAGGAGATATGCTATTTTACAAGCATTTATTATTTATTTTCATTGTATTTTGTACTTATTTTCAATAATAATTTATAGACGTATTTATCTTTGAGATAGTTTTTGTTATAAAAAGTAGTATGCTGTAGTAAAAGAAGACCTTCGGTTTTGAAGATAATAAGAAGGGGCATTCACTAACTTTAAAGTAGAAGGCTCGGCTAAGACCCAACATAGATTAAAGTCTGTTTGCCCCTTTTTTAAAGTGTTATAGTATATTTGTTTTTCGATAAATATATATAATTGTAAATTAGGATGTTATAAAAAACTGATTTATCCCTATCCATGTTTTTAAAGTCTAACTGATTTTGCTACTTTAGGTAAAGCATAATTTGTATATAAAACTTTTTATCTCTGTCTCAAATTATATAAAATGTTACGTTTACTAAGTATAAATTTAGTTTATTTTTATTATTCTTGGCTTTATTTGTGTGTAAATATTTTTTAGTATTAATAGAATATCAATTAGAAGTAGAAATTATATATAATAATGTTCCTTAATAGAATTTAATATGTGTTTGATAAAGAGTAAGGTTAAGGTTTACAAAGAATATCTATAATACTTGCCCTTTTGCAGATAAGGACGAGTATTATAAATATTTTTGTTTGTTCAGATTATCGTAATTTTTTAGAACTAATATTTGAATTCTCCGAATTCGGATTCTATGATAAGTTCATTTTTATTTGAAGCTTCTACATAACCTACAACTTGCGCATCGATTCCAAATGAGCGGGTTATGTCTATTACATTTTGGGCATGCTGTGGTGCAATATATATTTCCATACGATGTCCCATATTAAAGACTTTATACATCTCTTGCCAATCTGTTCCTGATTGTTCTTGTATAATTTTAAATAAAGGAGGTACTGGGAATAAGTTGTTTTTAATAATTTTTAAATTCTCGACAAAATGCATAACTTTTGTTTGTGCTCCACCTGAGCAGTGTACCATACCATGTATAAGAGGACGCATTTGGTCAAGCAATTTTTTGATAACAGGAGCGTAGGTGCGGGTGGGGGATAATACCAGTTTTCCAGCATCTATACCCAACTCTTTAATTTGGTCGGTTAGCTTGAGATTTCCTGAATAGACAAGGGCTTCAGGAACAGCTGCATCGTAACTTTCAGGATATTTTTTTGCCAGGTATTTAGAAAATACGTCATGGCGGGCCGATGTAAGTCCGTTACTACCCATACCTCCGTTGTATTCTTTTTCGTAAGAAGCTTGTCCATATGAGGACATCCCTACGATAACGTCTCCAGGTTGTATATTGTGGTTTGAAATAACATCAGTTCTCTTCATTCGGCATGTAACGGTACTATCAACGATAATTGTGCGTACCAAATCTCCGACATCGGCAGTTTCACCTCCAGTTGCATAAGCATTTACACCAAGTTCTCGGAGCTCAGAGAGAAGTTCATCTGTTCCGTTTATAATAGCCGAGATGACTTCTCCAGGGATAAGCAGTTTGTTTCGGCCGATAGTTGAGGAAACAAGAATGTTATCAGTTGCACCAACACAAAGCAAATCGTCAATATTCATGATAAGAGCATCTTGGGCGATACCTTTCCATACAGATAAATCTCCAGTTTCTTTCCAATACATGTAAGCTAAAGCCGATTTAGTTCCGGCTCCGTCGGCATGCATAATATTACAATATGCTGGATCCCCACCTAATATATCTGGAATAATTTTGCAAAATGCTCTGGGAAATATTCCTTTATCAATGTTTTTAATAGCATTATGTACATCTTCTTTGGATGCAGAGACTCCTCTCAGATTATAACGTTGATCGCTCATGATGATTTTATTCTTGTTTTGCTTGCAAAAGTAATGTAAAAATAGAAAGTAGGCAATCAATAATGAAAAAACAGGAAAGGAAAGTAAGATTTTTTCTTTTTCTGTTTATACTTATTTTTTTTTGTATTGATTGTAAGTTACGATACTATCTATTGGTTTTCTCTTTTTAGATAAGTGTTCCTGGGTTGAGTATCCGATAAGGATGTCAAGAATAACTCGTTTAGATGAGGGAATATCTAATAATTTTTTTATAGCTTTCTCGTCGAACCAACCGATAATGCATGTACTTAACCCCTCGGCTGTAGCCGCCAAGGTAATATGTGCAGCGGCAATACCGATATCAATGGAGGGGAAATGCTTATTTTTTACTCGACTGCCGATGCTGGAAGTAAAATTAGCACTTTCTTCTACAATAATCAAATGTACTGGAGCTTGTTTGGTAAAATGATTCATTCCCAATATCCGGTTTGATGTAGCATCGGCAATTTTATTTTTTAGTTCAGGGTTATCTACGACGATGAAATGCCAGGGTTGAGCATTACATGCTGAAGGGGCTATGCGACCAGCTTCTAATATGCGTTGCAATTTTTCTGGTTCTATAGTTCTTTTAGGGTCGTATGTCCGGCAACTTTGTCTTTTTTCTGCTAATTTAAGAAAGTCCACTGGTGTAAATTAAAAGGTGATGGATAGGGAATGGCGGAAAACATGATAGAATGTATTGTACTATGCTTGATATTTCATGATTCGACTGATGTATTTCCCAATAATATCAAATTCTAAATTGACAATACTCCCGGGAACAATTTGATGAAAATTGGTATGTTCATGAGTGTACGGGATGATGGCGACTTGAAAGCTATTATCTTTAGAATTGCATACGGTAAGACTTACCCCGTTTACGGTAACCGAGCCTTTTTCTACAGTCATGTATCCTTCGGCAGCTTTAGCTTTGTCAAATGGGTACTCAAAAGTATAGTACCAACTACCGTCAGCTTCATCTACATGTTTACATGATGCAGTTTGGTCTACGTGTCCTTGTACTATATGTCCGTCAAGGCGACCATTCATTGGCATACTACGCTCGATGTTTACTTTGTCTCCGACTTTTAAAAGTCCAAGATTACTGCGATCAAGAGTTTCTTTTATTGCAGTAACTGTATACCTGTTACCTTCGATATTGACGACTGTGAGGCATACGCCATTATGAGCTATGCTTTGGTCTATTTTCAGCTCATTGGTGAAAGAACATTCGAGTGTCAGGTGTAAATTTCCCTGATCATTTTTGAGAGCAATGATAGTTGCTGCTTCTTCTACAATTCCTGAGAACATAAGTTTTGAGTTTTGATTATGTGCATCAAATGTAAAAAAAAAAAGTGAGTTTGAATGTATACTTAAAATGATAATTGACTACATTTGAAAAATGCTTATTATTTAAACATCCTATAAATGGTTACTTTATGGAAATAGTTTTACCTAAAAAAAGCAACTCGGCAGAAAGTGTTATTTTGAAAGATCCGCATAATATCATTATTATAGGGGCTAATGGCGCTGGCAAGAGCCGCTTTGGACGGGCGATTGAGCGCAGGTATGCCGATTGTGTTTTCCGTATTTCTGCGGGAAATGCTTTGTGTTTAGTTCCAGAAAAGAAGAGTACTTCTCTTTCGGTTTCTGGGATGTATGAACAAATGCTATCGAAAAATGGGAAAATTGAAGTGAAAGCTCAGACAGAATTTGATAGATTGCTTTATCTTTTGCAGCAGGAAGAGTTTCAAAGTTTGGTTGATTTTAAGATGAAGCGATTTCGAGGAGAGTCGTGTAATTTGCCCAGGACTCGGCTTGACCAGACACAAGAAGTTTGGGAACGGCTGTTTCCTCATAGTCGTATATTACGTAAAAATGGGGATTTAGAGGTGCTCTCATCGGATGATGAGAAATCATATAAGGCTTATCGAATGAGTCAAGGAGAAAAAGCTGTTTTTTACTTGATAGCTTCGGTTCTGTTTGCTATGCCTAAAGCTTTGATTATTGTAGAGGATCCGGAGTTACATTTGCATCGCTCGATTGTAGGCTCTTTATGGGATTCGATAGAACAATCTCGTCCTGATTGTACTTTTATCTATATGACTCATGACATAGAATTTGCTGCGGGACGTCCTGCCGGTGTAAGAGTTTGGGTAAAGAGTTATGATGCAGTGCGTCGTGCTTGGGACTATGAATTGATAGAAAACCGAGAGAGTTTTCCTGAAGAAATTTATCTAGAATTGTTGGGGAGCCGTAAACCAGTGTTGTTTATTGAAGGAACTGATAATAATAGCATAGATAATAAATTGTACCCGTATATATTCCCCGATTATTTGGTAAAGCCATTAGGTGGATGTTCTAAAGTTATAGAAACAACTAAAGCTTTTGGTGAAATGAAAAATTTTCATCATTTGGAGTCAAAAGGTATAGTTGATCGAGATCGCCGTACATCTCGGGAAATTCATTATTTGCGCGAAAGAAATATTTATGTGCCGGATGTCGCTGAGGTTGAAAATTTGTTGATGCTCGAAGATGTAGTGAAAACTGTGGCTCGCCGTATGTTGCAAGATGAGGATGAGGTTTTTTCCCAAGTAAAACATAATGTGATATCTTTGTTTGATAAAGATGTTGAGACTCAGGCATTATTACATACACGTCATCGGTTACGTCGTCAGATAGAATATATGATAGACCGAAAACTCGATACGATCGAAGAGTTGGCTCAACATATTGAAACATTGACAGAAGGAATTGATACCAAGGAAATGTATGAAAATATATGTGGTGAGTTTAGAAATTATGTGGTGAGAGAAGATTATCCCTCTATATTGAAAGTGTACAATCAAAAAGGCATGCTACCACAGAGTCGGGTTACCCAATTATGCGGGTTGTCCAATAAAGAAAAATATCTTAGTTTTGTACTTTCTATTTTGAAAGAGGGTAAGAATGATGCAGCTTGTATACGCTCTGCTATCCAGCATTGTTTTGGAATAGTTTAAGTTTTAAATATTATGTTGAGAGATTGGGTTGATGCGGCTCGTCCGCGTACTTTACCGGCTTCTGCGAGTCCTGTGATTGCGGCTACGGCTTATGCTTGGCATTATGGTGTGATGAATGTTGTGGCTGCTGTCATTTGTTTGTTGTTTGCTTTGTTGGCACAGATAGCATCTAATTTTGCCAATGATTATTATGATTATAAGAAAGGTAGCGATCGTGCTGACCGAGTAGGGCCAAGACGAGCTGTAGCTTCGGGGGATATTTCTCCTAAATCAATGTTAATGGCGACATTGCTTACTTTGATAATCTCTTGTGGATTGGGACTTGCTTTATTGATATGGGGCGGTTGGTGGCTTATATTAGCCGGAATGATAATTGTTGTTTTTGCGATAGCCTATTCGGCAGGACCGTATCCATTATCCTATAAAGGATTAGGAGACGTTGCTGTGTTTATTTTTTTCGGGTTGGTAGCTGTTAATTTGACTTATTATGTGCAGGCTCTCCATTTTTGTATTGAAGTTTTTTGGGGAAGTGTTGCTATAGGCCTATTGTCGGTCAATATACTTATGGTGAATAATTATAGGGATGTTGAAGCAGATCGACTTTCTGGAAAAAAAACAGTCGTAGTACGATTTGGGCATACGTTTGCTCGATATGCTTATCTTTTCAATGGTGTTGTCGCTCTTTTATGCACTGTTAATATCTGGTTTTCTTATAATTTTTGGAGTATAGGGGCAGCTATACTGTTTTTTTGTGTCCATATAATTACGTGGCGGCAAATGTGTATATTGAAAGGAACCGCATTGAATCCGGTATTAGGAAAGACTGCCCGTAATCTGTTGATATTTACGATATTCCTTTCTGTTTTTTTAATATTATAATTTCTTTTTAATTTGTTGTACGACAATGAGCTGGATAAACAAATATGCGCAATCTTCTTTTTCTGTAAAAATTTTGATGAGTTTGGTTATATTTCTCATTTTTTTGATTATTTCTTCCATTATAATAGTGGCAATTACTGCTCTGTGTGAGAATTATATGAGTTATGTAGAATTGTTGCGTTTGAATTTGTCTGTTCAGTCATTAGGACTTTTTGTCATACCTCCATTTTTTGTATCTTTACTATTTAGTAATCATCCATTTAAGTATTTGCAAATTAGTTGTGCCCCATCATTTATGAGTATTTTGGGGGTTGTTGTTTGTATGGTAGTAGCTATACCTTTTATGAATTACATCATAGATTGGAATGAAGCAATGCACTTACCCAAAGCATTGGCTGGGGTTGAGTCCTGGATGCGTGAGAGCGAAAAGGCTGCTCAAGCAATAACTGACCAAATACTAGATATGCAATCTGTCGGAGAGTTACTGATTGTGCTCCTTATAGTAGGAGTGTTGGCTGGAGTTGGAGAAGAACTGACGTTCAGGGGGATACTACAAAGATTGATATTGGATAAATGCCGCAATCGTCATATCGCTATATGGACAGCTGCATTTATTTTCAGTGCAATTCATTTTCAGTTTTATGGTTTTATTCCTCGGTTATTATTGGGAGCCTTTTTTGGTTACCTTTTGATTGGCTCAGGAAATTTATGGCTACCGATTATAGCTCATTTTTTGAATAATGCTATGACAACATTGTATACTTATTTTTCAAAAGATAATTTGTTTTTGACAAGTTATGAGACAATTGGTACAGCTGATTCGTCTACAGTATGGATGGCATGGGTAAGTTTGGCATTGTTTGTTTTTTGTTGTTGGGGTTTTCGTAAGTATTTGTTTTTAAGATATTAATTGTTTGCAAAATTATAATTTGTTTGGGAAAATGATAATTAAAAAAGCATTTCAAAATTTTGAAATGCTTTTTTAATATGTAGGAAAAGTAAGATTATTTTCCTTGGGCTTCAAGAACCAAAGTAATAGTTGGTTGGTCACATACTTCTGTTGGTCCGAAATATTGAATAGGGCCGGGATATACATAGCATGTATCTTTAGCCCATATTTCACGTTGGGATGCGAAATATTTAAATGGAGCGTCATCAAGTTTAACCAAGGCTTTTTGTATAACAGGTTTCATTTCTCCGTGGCGACGTTCCATATTCATCATCATGGTTACAGGAACTCCTCCGGCTATCCATTCTTCCGCTGGTTTAGTGGTATTGCGTACCGATGACATGTAACCGGTCTTACCTTCAGCAATAAGAGCTGATGCCGTATAACCAAGAGAGTAACAATAATCGGCATCAAAATTTGATGGAGCAGCACAACGGCCTTCGTAGCCGAAGAAATGGTGTTGGGCAGCAAATTTGCCTGTATATTTGCCTTCGCTTTTCATTTCAGCTAATTTTTTACCGACCATTTCTGATAATAATTTTTCGGTTTCGATAAGAGATACTTGAACATTTCCATGAGGATCACGATCGAGTGATAATTGACGGGCAACCCCTTCAGGAAGACTTGCATAAATAGCTGAATTTTCGGAAGAGAGGTGGTTGATGATATAGTTACGTTGCTCTGATTTTTTTATCATAGCAAATTCATTTCCGTTTTTAGCTAAGAAATCGTTTAGTTCTGCAATGAGTTTTTTCATAGCCGGGATAAATTCGATAAGGCCTTCAGGAATAAGTACGGTTCCGAAATTATTACCCTCAGCAGCACGAGCAGCAACGATATCGGCAATGTAAGTTACAACATTGTCGAGTGACATATTCTTTTCTTCGACTTCTTCTGAAATAATACAGATATTGGGTTGTGTCTGTAAAGCACATTCGAGGGCAATATGAGAAGCAGAGCGTCCCATCAACTTGATGAAGTGCCAGTATTTTTTTGCAGAATTGCAATCACGTTGTATATTACCGATTACTTCAGAATAGACTTTGCAAGCTGTATCGAACCCAAAAGATGTTTCAATCATTTCATTTTTCAAGTCACCGTCAATAGTTTTAGGACATCCGATAACTTGGACTCCAGCATTGATTTTTTTATAATATTCGGCTAAAACACAAGCATTGGTATTAGAGTCGTCTCCTCCAATAATAACAAGAGCTTGTATTCCTAATTGCTTAATGATTTCTAAACCTTTGTCAAACTGTTCGACAGTTTCAAGTTTGGTACGTCCAGAACCAATAATATCGAAACCTCCAGTATTTCGGTATTCGTCTATAATATCAGAAGTTAGTTCAATGTAATTGTGTTCAATAAGACCTGCTGGGCCTAAAAGAAAACCATATAGTTTAGAATTTTTGTTGATAGCTTTTAGACCGTCAAATAGACCAGCAATAACGTTATGCCCTCCAGGAGCTTGTCCACCTGAAAGGATTACACCTGCTGTTATAGCTGGATAGTTTTTGCTTTCGTTGCTGGGTTCAAATGAAATAACAGGCATTCCATAAGTGTTGGGAAATAATTTTTTAATTTCCGCTTGGTCAGCGACCGATTCTGTAGGAGTACCTTCCTTAATAGAAACTTGTCCTTTTAATGCTTTCGGCAATTTTGGCTGATAAGAAGCGCGGGCAATTTGCAGAGCACTTTTTTTCATTGTTGTAATAAGTTTTTATGTGTTAATAATAAAACTACTGTATTCGTTTGTTGAAAGTCAGTACAAAATTCGTTATTTTTTTTCAGACTACAAAAGCATGTTAGTTGAAAAACTATAGAGTGCTTTTATGCAAACGATTGTATTGTTAAATAGATACGGATTTTGCTTTCTTATATGTAAAAATATGATAAATGTTTTTACATATAAGCTTTGATTGTAAAGTCGAGATGACAATTTGGTAAGTTGTTTAAAATAATGGTGTTTTAATAACTTTTCGTAATGAAAATGTATTGTTAAAACCGAGAAAAATTTTACCTTTGCATCGCTTATTAAGGCTTTAAATTTTTCATTAAATAAAAAGAGCGAATTATGATCTATTCACACGAAGTAGAACACATGTGTGTTGTAAAAAAAGGGCCGAACCATGGTCCGGCTCCTATCCCTGAAGAAGGTAGATGGGTGAAAGCTAAAGAAGTGATTGATATTTCAGGCTTGACTCACGGTGTGGGGTGGTGTGCTCCACAGCAAGGTGCTTGTAAACTGACTTTGAATGTAAAGGACGGTGTGATACAAGAAGCTTTGGTAGAAACAATTGGTTGTTCGGGTATGACCCACTCCGCTGCTATGGCGTCTGAAATTCTTCCTGGAAAAACCATTTTGGAAGCGTTGAATACAGACCTTGTATGTGATGCTATTAATACAGCTATGCGCGAACTTTTCTTGCAGATTGTGTATGGACGTACTCAATCAGCCTTTTCAGAGGGCGGTTTGATGATCGGTGCTGGATTGGAAGACTTAGGTAAAGGTTTGCGGAGTCAGGTGGGGACTTTATATGGTACTTTGGCAAAAGGCCCTCGATATTTGGAAATGGCGGAAGGGTATATTAAGACTATCGCTCTTGATAAAAACGATGAAATTTGTGGGTATGAATTTGTTCACCTTGGAAAATTCATGGATGAGATTAAGAAAGGTACGGATGCTAATGAAGCTTTGAAGAAAGTAACAGGTACTTATGGACGCTTCACAGAAGAACAGGGTGCAGTTAAATATATTGATCCACGTCACGAATAATATAAGGAGGAACAAATAATGATTAGAGAAGTAAAATTTGAGAGTCAGGACCGTCGTATCAAGCAGATTCTTGCTGCGTTGAACCAAAACGGAATTAAAGATATTGAAGAAGCAAATGCTATCTGTGAATCTTATGGTCTCGATCCTTATAAAACGTGTGAAGAAACCCAGCCTATCTGCTTTGAAAATGCTAAATGGGCTTATGTAGTGGGCGCTGCTATTGCATTGAAAAAAGGTTGTAAAAATGCAGCGGATGCAGCAGAAGCTATTGGTATTGGGTTACAGGCGTTTTGCATACCTGGTTCTGTTGCTGATGATCGTAAAGTTGGTATCGGACATGGTAATTTAGCTGCTATGTTGTTACGTGAAGAAACCAAATGTTTTGCATTTTTAGCTGGTCACGAATCATTTGCAGCAGCGGAAGGAGCTATTAAAATTGCAGCAAAAGCCGATAAGGTACGTAAAGAGCCTTTACGTTGTATTTTGAATGGTCTGGGTAAGGATGCTGCACAAATTATCTCTCGTATTAATGGATTTACTTATGTTCAGACTCAATTTGATTATTATACTGGGGAACTGAAAGTTGTAAGGGAAATTGCATATTCCGATGGCCCTCGTGCTAAGGTAAAATGTTATGGAGCAGATGATGTGCGTGAAGGTGTGGCTATTATGTGGAAGGAGGGTGTAGATGTTTCCATTACAGGAAATTCTACGAATCCGACTCGTTTTCAACATCCAGTTGCTGGTACATATAAGAAAGAGCGTGTGTTAGCAGGTAAGCCTTATTTTTCTGTTGCTTCAGGAGGTGGTACAGGACGTACCTTGCATCCTGATAATATGGCTGCTGGTCCTGCATCTTATGGTATGACCGACACGATGGGTCGTATGCACTCAGATGCTCAGTTCGCTGGTTCTTCATCGGTTCCTGCTCACGTGGAAATGATGGGCTTTCTGGGTATCGGTAACAACCCGATGGTAGGATGTACAGTGGCTTGTGCGGTTGACGTGGCTACTGCTTTGAGCAAGTAATTTAATCCTAAATTGCGATATAAATCCCTGTAACTCTGATGAGTTATGGGGATTTTATTTATCAGATTCAGTTATAAGATTTAGTTGATGAATATTTAGATTGAGTATTTTCTTATTGTAGATATCTTTAGTTCTTTGTTTCAACCGATGAACCGATAGGAGAGATAAACTGTATGTTATATCTTCTATTTTTTTACCTTTTCAGTTTTTATTTGTACACGAGTAATCGTGAAAAGCTTATTCAGATGATACGTATGTCGGTTATTTCATATTATATATCGGAACTATTCTTTGTAGCATTGATATTGAAGCTTCCAAACACTATTGCTTTTAGTAAGATAAAAGTATTATTGAATGAATGATGGATAAATTTTGTTTTTAATAGTGTATATTCAATTAATAATCAGACGGAAAATATTTTTTTAGATTGGGTAGTAGCAGTGATTACAAATATGTTTTTGATTTGTAATATAAATATAGGAAATGAATCTGATGTTGTTGCAACATATATTCTTTGGGATAAGTAGGAGTATAGCTTTGTTACTATTTCTGTTTTGGAGGATTGTGATGTGATATGTTTTTCAAAAATGAACATTTGTGTGATGAAGATTATTTTTATATTTTTTCTTTTGCTATGTAGTTTGGTTACGGTGAATAGCCAGTCAGTTTTGATAGAAACAGAACTTTTTGAAACAAAGGGAGGTTGGTCGATTGATTCTCAATTCATTGACCAGATGGGTTCTCCTTATCTGCTGGCTCATGGTTTAGGTGAAGTTGTCGAAGATGCTGTTACTGAGGTAAGATTTCCAGAGACAGGTGTTTATTATATTTGGGTACGGACAAAGGATTGGGCTCCTTATCCGAAAGGCCCCGGTAGGTTTAGAATGATAATAGATGGAAAAGAATTGGATTATATTTTTGGAGCATCTGGAGATATAGAGTGGAAATGGTATAAGGCAGGGACGGTACAAATAGATAACTTAGTTACAGAGATTCGTTTACGAGATTTGACAGGTTTTGATGCAAGATGTGATGCTATATTCTTTTCAAAATCTGCTGAGGTGAATTTGCCTAATGATGTAGACGGTTTACGGCTATTTAGGCAGAAAATGTTAAAGTTAAAAGATTTTTATTATGAAGGAGAATATGATTTTGTAGTTGTGGGTGGAGGTACTGCTGGAATTTGTGCGGCAATACAGGCAGCAAGGTTAGGGTTAAAAGTAGCTTTGATTAATAATCGTCCGGTACTGGGTGGTAATAGTAGTTCGGAATTAAGGATTCCTACAGATGGAGAGCTTTTTAGGAATAAGTATCCGAAAATAGGCTCTATTATGAGAGAAATTGATAACGGTTTTGCTGGAGTTTGCAATGAGAATATTTCTATGTATCGGGATAATTGGAGGCTGAAAATTATAAATAATGAGAAAAATATCTCTTTGTTTAGAAATATGCATGTCTATGCTGTAGGAATGTCGGGCACAAAGATAGACTATGTAGACGCAATGGATATCAATACATTGAAAACTTATCGCTTTTCGGGAAAAATATTTGCTGACTGTACTGGAGATGCATCTTTGGGACTATTGTCTGGTGCAGACCATTTGTACGGACGTGAAAGTAAGGCTCAGACAGGAGAGGCTGGGGCTCCAGAAAAAAGCGATAGTTTGACTATGGGTACATCAAATCAATGGTATGCGACATTAACGGATAGCATATCGGCTTTTCCAATTGAGGAATGGATGTTACAATTTACTGAAGATTATCATTTTGAATTGACCAAGTCTGTTTGGAATTGGGAAACTGGATTTGGTAATTTTCATATAGTTGAAGATTCGGAACTGATAAGGGACCATAATTTTAGGGCTATTTATGGTAATTGGGCTTATTTAAAAACTTATTTAAGAGATAAATATGGAAAGTATAAATTGACTTATTTATCTTATAATGCAGGTAAACGTGAGTCTTATCGTTTAGTTGGAGATGTTTTATTGACGGAGACTGATATAAGATGTAAAGTTAATTATCCAGATGCAATTGTGACAACTACTTGGGGAATTGATTTACATTATCCAGATAAGCAAAATTCTAAATATTTCCCAGAGCAAGAATTTATAGCTTACGCTATTCATCCTAATAAGCGGAAGGAGGATTATACTTTTCCTTATCGTTGCCTTTATTCACGTAATATAGAGAATTTATTTATGGCTGGAAGGAATATAAGTGTAACTCATATTGCTTTAGGTGCAATACGAGTACAGCGTACTACCGGGATGATGGGAGAGGTTGTTGGAATGGCTGCTTATCTGTGTATGAAATATCGTTGTTCTCCTCGCCAGTTATACACTGATTATTTGCAGGAATTATTGGACTGTGTTTCGTAATTTGAGTTTTTGAGCATGGTGAAAGAAAGACTATTCCCAAAGAGAAAAAGTTTACTACAAACTTTTTAATGAATTTGATTTTTCTATTTATTCAAAAACTTTGTTCGTAGTGGTTGGGTCCTATAAAAAGAGATTTAGGTAAAATGGTATTCGAAAGATAAAATGTGATGATAGATAGATTGTATCTATTCTAAATATGACATTTAAAATCTTTTATAAGCAGTAAGGATTGGTGTAATGATTTTTGGGAGGAAGTGAGAAATAGAAAATGAGTTTATATGGAAAATATCTATTTTTCTATGGAAAAAGGGCAAAATTAACTTTTTAAGGCATTAAGTCCATGAATAATGAGGTTGAAGGAGATGGATTAGTCTGGGATTTAGTATAGGAAATCACAGAGTTTTCTTATCTTTACCCAAATAACCGATAAAAGTGTATAATATGAAAAGAACAATTTTGTGTATGAGTGTGATGTTTTTATTCGTTTTACTGGCTTGTAATTCGGGTAAAAAAGGTGAGAATTCTAAAATGGATTCGGCTATTGGTGATATTTTGCAGAAAAGTTTAGTCGAATTGCAAGCAGATTCGGGTTATGTACTTGTTATTGATACAGCCGGACAAGTTAAAGTTTCAGTTAATATGGTACTCGGAATGGATGGGAAATATGAAAAAGGTAGTAATCGTATATTCTCTGCCCAATCGGAGATGGGTTCTTTATTAATGCCGTTTGCTTTGATTCCTGCATTGGAAGATGGACTTATTACGTGGAATGATAGTATTGAAATGCCAGGAGATACATTGGTGTATGATGGGGTTTCTATAACGGATGAAAATACCCAGATGGCACGGACAGGGAAAATTACAGTAAAAGATATTGTTGCTACTTCTTCAAATATAGGTATGGCTAAAATATTACTTGATAATTATGGGGAGCAGCCTATGATGTTTACTCAAAAACTAAAACTGATACGTATTGTAAATGTTCCATCTCCAGATGATACAAAAACATTTTTGGGCGTAGGACAAGGGTATGGTGTGACTATGACTCCGGCAGAAATGTTGTCTTTCTATTATACTGTGTCTAAAAATGATACGACTCTTTGCTCTGATACAACAATGATGGGAATACGTGAAATTTTAGATGAGACTGTAACTTTTGGTCTTGGAAAGCCTGCTTTGTCGGAAAAAGTTAAAATTGCAGGTAAGACAGGGTCTGCTATTACGGAAGATGAGGTAAAATCAGAATTTTGTGGATATTTTCCGGCAGATGCTCCGCAATATACATGTTTAGTGGTTATTAGTAACCCTAAAAATAGTCAACCTATTGAGAAAATTGCAGGAGATACTTTTAGACAGATTGCTGAGTATATAATGGAGAAATAAAGGAATTTGCAACTTAAGATTTGTTATATAATGTCACCTTATGTAAGTCGTAGGGTGGCATTATTTTTATTATGACTTTTGGGTAATTTCTATTTTTTGGTAGTCTGGAGTTGTCTTTTGGGGTGAGGTTACTGGTATATGTTTTTTATGAGGTTTTAAAGCGAAACGGACTAAAAGAAAATTGATAGGCATGATTACTGCCCAGACGGGCATTGGAGCATAAGCTTTGGAGACTCCAAGAAAGAGAAATAAATTGAAAAAAGATATTTGCATGATGTAGTTAACAACGTGGCTTCCACTAAATCTGATAGCTCTCTTCCATGTAGGACGTGTATGGAATGTGTAATAATTAGATAATAAAAAATTGCATATAAAGCTGACAATGAATCCTATACTGTAGGCTGCATTTAGTTTCAAAAATGAGCTTAAAGGTAAGTATAATCCGTAATGAATAATAGTAGCGATTGTTCCTACAATACAGAAACGAATAGGTTCACTATTAAGTAATCTTTTTTTCATCCTTTGGATTGTTGTTATTACGGAATATGATGATTCTTGAAAAAATATTTTCCTTTTTATCTCAAAAATTTTAGTAAAAATAGCTCAAAAAATTTATATATACAACTTTCTGTCGGACATTTTATGTGTCTTGTTGTTTATATAGGATTATTTTATAAGGTGTTTTTGTAATATTACTGCCTTAATTTTCTAATAATACATTTTATTCCAGGAGTGGGGGAGACAGATTCTTTTGCAATAATATTTTCCATGACTTCTGTAGTCCATTCGACTTGTGGATTTAGGATTTGGAGTATATTCAGACACCATATTTTATTCCCTATTTTGGCTTTAGATTCTGTGAGCCATTGACATACTGTTTCTGCGATTGATTCGGCTGTATCAATATCAGGGACTAACCATTTTTTAGAAAGTAATATATACATAATTTTTCCATAAAGACGCCGTACGCTTTCATTTTCTGTTCTATGAAAATAAGTTATAAATTGTGGAACAAAATTTAAAAATGAATCTGGTCGCTTTAAAAAGGCATATTCGACTGCCCATGCTGCACGAAATGCGATACTCCCTTTTTCCTTACAAATAATATCCATCATTAGACCAAACAAATTTTGTTCTAATATTAAATTCCCCATGTATTTATTGAAGGGAATTTCCCTATCGTAATTCTTATATTGTAATAGAGAAATTAACTGGGAATGACTATATATTGAGGGAGATACCATTTAGTCGAATTTTTTTCGACGGAATATGAAATTTCGGCCCAGATACTTTTCTCTTACAATAGGGTCAGCCGCTAGCTCTTCGGAACTTCCTTGAAAGAGGATTTTTCCTTCGAACAATAAGTAAGCTCGGTCAGTAATGCTAAGTGTCTCTGGAGCATTATGGTCTGTGATGAGTATCCCTATGTTTTTTTCTTTTAATTTGTATACGATGTATTGTATATCTTCAACGGCAATAGGGTCAACTCCTGCAAATGGTTCATCAAGCATGATAAATTTGGGATTGATAGCCAGACATCGGGCTATTTCAGTACGCCGGCGTTCGCCCCCTGATAATTGGTCTCCAAGATTTTTTCGAACTTTTTGTAGCCTGAATTCAGCAATGAGACTTTCAAGTTTTTCTTTTTGGTAAGTTTTGCTTTCTCCTGTCATTTGTAATATGGAGAGTATATTGTCCTCTACTGACATCTTTCGGAATACTGATGCCTCTTGGGCTAGGTAGGCTATTCCATGTTGTGCTCGTTTATAAACAGGAAATTTGGTAATGTCAAGGTCATTTAGAAAAATACGCCCTTCGTTTGGAGTAACAAGCCCTACGGCCATGTAGAACGTAGTAGTCTTTCCGGCACCGTTCGGGCCTAATAACCCTACGATCTCACCCTGTTTTACATTGATGGAAACATGGTTAACAACAGTGCGTTGACGGTATTTTTTTACCAAATCTTCAGTACGTAATGTCATCATCGGGCCTTCAGATTTTGGAGTAATTTCGTTCTCAACGATGATATTTTCCTCGACAATTATGGGTGTTATTGTTTCGGGAGTAATTTCTTTTTCACTCTTTTTTGTCTTCATCCGATACTCTCTAAAATAAAAAATTTATTGTGGACAAAGGTATATATTTTTATGGATTACGTTAGGTTCTTTGTCCCAAATTGTGTTTATTGAGAAAGAAAGATTGTTATAATAAGTGTGTAAATAGTGTTTTTTTGTTTAATTGACACTTAACTATACAATAATTTTAGTTATGTTTGTAATGTAGAATCGTTTGTTTCTATGATAGAAAAAGTTGTTTTTTATGATATTGACTAAATCATTAGAAAAATTTGGTGACTATGTCATGCTCATGGCAAGGGTATTTTCTGCCCCAGATCGTTGGGGTGAGTTTTTCAGACGTTATATTGCTGAAGTATATAAATTGGGTATTGACTCAATTGCTATTGTAGTGACTATCTCATTATTTATCGGTGCAGTTATAACGATTCAGGTGTCATTGAACATTATGTCTCCTTTAATCCCTGCATATACGGTAGGTTTGGTGACAAGAGATACTTTGATATTGGAATTTTCTTCCTCTATCATGAGTTTGATATTGGCAGGAAAGATTGGGTCTAATATTGCGTCGGAAATTGGCACTATGAGGGTAACGGAACAAATAGATGCGTTGGATATCATGGGGGTGAATTCTGCTAATTACCTTATATTGCCTAAGATTATCGCTTTAGTGACTTTTATTCCGGTGTTGGTGGTTTTCAGTATGTTTACAGGCTTGATGGGCGGCTATCTGATCGCTTCATTTACGGGAATGATTTCTACAGCCAAGTATATTTATGGGTTACAAAGTTTCTTTGTAGAATATTATATTTGGTATTCGATTATTAAATCATTTTTCTTTGCATTCGTTATTAGTTCGGTGGCTTCTTATTATGGGTATAACGCTAGAGGAGGAGCTCTTGAGGTGGGAAAGGCCAGTACTGACTCTGTGGTGGTGAGTAGCGTGATGATTTTATTGTTGGATGTGTTGCTTACTAATTTGTTATTGCAATGATAGAGGTAAAAAATATAGTGAAATCATTTGAAGGTAAGACTATCTTGCATGATATCAGTGCGACTTTTTATGCGGGTAAGACTAATCTGATAATTGGACAAAGTGGTTCGGGAAAGACTGTTTTGATGAAATCTATTGTAGGTTTGATACGTCCAGAATCAGGGCAAGTTTTATATAATGGTAAGGATTTGTTGAAGATGAACAGCTCGGAAGTTAGAACTTTAAGGTCTGAAATTGGGATGTTATTTCAAGGTTCTGCGTTGTTTGACTCATTGACAGTACTTGAAAATGTGATGTTTCCTTTGAAGATGTTTACACGTCAGTCAATGGTAGAACGAGTAAAACGAGCTGAATTTTGTTTAGAAAGGGTAAATATAAAGGGTGTAAATAATTTGTATCCGTCGGAAATTAGTGGAGGTATGCAAAAGCGCGTTGCTATAGCAAGGGCTATAGCTTTGAATCCTAAGTATTTATTTTGTGATGAACCGAATTCTGGACTTGATCCGCGCACTTCGATTGTAATAGATGAGCTGGTGAGTGATATAACTAAGGAATACAATATGACAACTATTATTAATACTCATGATATGAACTCGGTCATGGGCATTGGTGAGAATATTGTATTTCTGAATAAAGGTCATAAGGAATGGGTTGGTACGAAAGAAGAAATCTTTACAGCAAAAAATGAGGCTTTAGATGATTTTGTCTTTGCGTCTAATTTGTTTAAGATGGTAAAAAAATATGTTGTAAAGGAAAATCTGGAATCTTTTTTTGATAATAAATCTGGGAAATGAAATTAATAGATGATAATTTATTCATTATTAACTGTAAAGTTTTTGTGCAAACGTTTGTACTAATTTAGATAAATCTCTTATATTTGTACCTGGTTTAAAAGTTATACCGGATTAGGAAATTTAAGTGGAAGGTAAGACTTTATAAGTACTGGATGTGAAATGTATCAAAAAAAGAATTCAATAAATTGTTTAAGACCATGAGTAAAAAAGTAGTCACTTTTGGAGAAATTATGTTGCGTTTGGCAACACCAGGTTATCAACGTTTTTGTCAGGCCACAGAATTTACTGCGACCTTTGGTGGAGGAGAGGCTAATGTTGCAGTTTCGTTAGCTAATTATGGACTTGATGCTGAATTTGTAACTCGTTTGCCTAAAAATGATATTGCCCATAGTTGTGAAATGGATTTACATAAACATGGAGTGAAAACTAGTCATATTGTTTATGGAGGTGACCGTTTGGGTATTTATTTTCTTGAGACAGGGGCTGTAGCTCGAGCTAGTAAGGTTGTGTATGATCGCGCTTATTCTGCTATTTCAGAAATTCAGCCAGGTATGATAAATTGGGATGATGTGTTTAGAGGAGCTGACTGGTTTCATTGGACAGGTATTACACCTGCACTTTCTCAGGGTGCAGCAGATGCTTGTCTTGAAGCTATAAAAGCTGCAAATCGTTTGGGTATAACAGTCTCTTGCGATTTAAATTATCGTAAAAATTTATGGAAATATGGAAAAACAGCATCAGAGATTATGCCGGAATTGGTTGCGGGATGTGATGTCATTTTAGGGAATGAAGAGGATGCTGAAAAAGTATTCGGAATTAAACCTGAAGGTTTTGATGTTACTCAGACTGAGGGTGAGGTAAATGCTGCCGAGTTCAAATCGGTTTGTACTCAATTGATGAAAAAATTTCCTCGGGCTAAGAAGGTTATTGTTACTTTACGAGGTTCTATTAATGCTAATCACAATACTTGGGGTGGGGTATTGTATGATGGCAATATATTGTATCAATCTCCTCGTTACGATATCACTCATATCGTAGATCGTGTAGGAGGAGGTGACTCTTTTATGGGTGGTCTTATTTATGGGTTGCTTACATATACTGATGATGATCAGAAAGCTTTGAATTTTGCTGTTGCCGCATCTTGTCTGAAGCATACTATATATGGAGATTTTAATTTGGTGACAGTAGATGAAGTTGAGAAGTTGATGAGTGGGGATGCTTCAGGGCGAGTATCACGATGATATTAAAAGTATAAACTAACTAAATGGTAGTGTGTAGAGAGCGTTACCATTTATTTTCATTATAAAAATATGGCAAGATTTTCTAAGATGCAGGTCATTAACGCAATGGCCTCTACAGGAATGGTTCCTGTATTTTATAACAAAGATATTGAAATATCTAAAAGTGTAGTAAAGGCGTGCTATGAGGGAGGTGTAAGAGCTTTCGAATTTACCAATCGTGGAGATTTTGCACAGGAAGTATTTGCAGAGTTGGTTAAGTTTGCTGCAATTGAATGCCCGGAGATGATTTTGGGAGTAGGATCAGTTGTTGACCCTGGGACAGCATCTTTATATATTCAGTTAGGAGCAAATTTCGTTGTTGGTCCTTTGTTTAATCCAGAGATTGCGAAGGTTTGTAATAGACGTTTGATTCCTTATACACCAGGATGTGGTTCAGTATCTGAAATTGGATTCGCACAAGAAGCTGGTTGTGATTTATGTAAAGTTTTCCCCGCAGGGAATGTAGGAGGACCATCTTTTGTAAAAAATGTAAAAGCCCCGATGCCTTGGTCTATGTTAATGGTAACGGGTGCTGTCGAACCTACAGAAGAGAATCTTTCAGCTTGGGTTAAAGCTGGGGTTACATGCGTAGGAATGGGATCAAATTTATTCCCCGCAGATATTATAAAAGCTAAAGATTGGTCTGCTATTACTAATAAATGTGCTGAAGCTCTGGCTATAATTAAAAAATTTAGAAAGTGATTTGAATATAGAGGTTTTTCATTATCTTCGGTGAAGAAATGAAAAACTTTCTTTTTATTACTTTGTCCGGCGTATACTATTGTCCGGCTTTTTGAATCAAAGAAAAACACTAACACAAATATTTGAGAATGGATACATCAAAAAATGGAATGGGAAAGATGACAAATTACAGATGGGTTATCTGTGCAATGTTGTTTTTTGCGACAACAGTCAATTACATGGACAGGCAGGTATTGTCTCTGACTTGGAAAGATTTTATTGCTCCGGAGTTTCACTGGACTAACGATGATTATGGAAACATTACGGCATTATTTTCTCTTATTTATGCCATAGGTATGTTATTTGCCGGTCGTTTGGTGGATTGGTTAGATACAAAGAAAGGATATTTGTGGGCTATTGGTATTTGGTCTTTAGGAGCATGTGTACATGCTTTTTGTGGAATTGCAACTTCTGGTATTGTTGCCGGAGAGTGGTTTGTTGGCTTTGAAGGGGCCAAAGAAGCTCTTGCCAAAGTGGACGATGTTGCGATGATTGTAAATGTGAGTGTAACACTATTTGTCTTTGCTCGTTTTGTATTAGCTATAGGTGAAGCAGGAAACTTTCCAGCTGCGATTAAAGCAACAGCAGAGTATTTCCCTAAAAAAGACAGAGCATATGCTACCAGTATATTTAATGCGGGAGCTACTGTTGGTGCTTTGGCTGCACCAGTTTCTATTCCACTAATTGCGGAGTTATATGGCTGGGAAATGTCATTTATTATTATCGGAGCTTTAGGCTTTGTTTGGATGGGATTTTGGGTGTTTATATATGCTAAACCGGATAAAAGTAAACATGTAAATGCTGCTGAGTTGGAATATATACAACAAGATAAGGGCTCGGAAGAACAATCTAAAGATGAGACAGTTGAAGGCAAGAAATTATCTTTTGTAGAATGTTTTAAGTTTAAACAGACGTGGGCGTTTGCTTTTGGTAAATTTATGACTGATGGTGTATGGTGGTTTTATCTGTTCTGGACACCTGCATACTTGAGTTCGGTATACGATATGAAATCGTCCGATCCTGCAAGTCAGTTAGCTATATTTGTCTTATATGCTATTACTTTATTATCTATTGTTGGGGGGTGGTTACCGACTTATTTTGTAGATAAAAAGCAGATGAATCCTTATGCTGGGCGTATGCGTGCCATGTTGATATTTGCCTTTTTCCCGTTATTAGCACTCTTGGCTCAACCATTAGGTCATATGACATATTGGTTCCCGGTTATCATTATCGGTATTGCCGGTGCTGCACATCAGGCATGGTCGGCCAATATATTCTCTACTATTGGAGATATGTTTCCTAAAAGTGCGATTGCAACTATAACTGGTATTGGTGGTATGGCTGGTGGCATTGGTTCTGTATTTATCAATAAAGGCTCTGGTTTGTTATTTGATTATTCCGAAAATTCAGGAATGAGTTTTCTTGGATTTGAGGGAATTGAATCGGGATATTTCATAGTCTTTTCGTTTTGTGCTGTTGCATATCTGATTGGCTGGGTTGTTATGAAAGCGCTTGTTCCTAAATATAAACCTATTCGGTTATAATTTCACAATAAATAAATTTAAAGAAGTGTCCGGAGAAATCAATATATGTTTTGTCCGGACATTTTTTATTTTGAAAATAATTATTCGTTTGCCATGCTACGTAATGGCCTATATAAAGTTTCAAGGTCTCGGGAATATAGTTCTATATAGAGTTCATCACCACTTTTAAGTTTATCTTTTTTAAGGCTGAGCTCTTGATTGTGCCGTTTTGCACTAAATATTGTACAACCTTGAGGTAGCTGCAATTCATAAGGGCATTTGTTTATCATATATGAGTTGTCGTTTATATTGAAAGAGATTGTAATACGTCTGTCCGAATTTTGAAGTCCTGTAGGTAATAGTCGTTGATATAGCATGTCATAAATTGGTTTGACATTTACAATTTGGCTGAAAAAGTAAGAGAGACTCACAACGATAATCATAGGAAAAAGAATATTGAATTTTTGGGTCATTTCAAGTATTAATATTATACCAGTAATGGGTGAACGAACGACGACACTGAAAAGAGCAGACATTCCGATAACCATAAAAAATCCTGTGTGAGCAGCATTTAATAGCCCTATTTGTATAAGTATAAGAGAGAACCATTTTCCTAGTAATCCGCCGCACACTAATAATGGTAGGAAAATACCTCCTGGAAATCCGGTCGCATAACATAGTGGTGTATAGAAAATTTTTATGAATATAATAATGGTGAGATATACAATGCCTGTGTAAGCCAAAGGAGAACTTTGTTGTATTAAAAAGCGTTCGCCTCCAGCTAATAAATCTGTACAAAAGAAGCCAAGTAAGTAAGTTAGTAGTATTATAATTAGTATTTTCCAATATATGGGTATTGGCATTTGTTTAAATTTTTTTTGGAAATTGAGTAATGATGAATTGAAAAGTTTTCCAGCTCCGGTAAGTAGTATAGAAAAGAAAATGAAAGTGATAAATAATGAAAAAGTGCTCATTTCTTCAGGCCATGTGGTTTGTATGGGTGCGTAAATATTTGTTGGAAGGATGATGCTTGCCATCCATGCTGATACTGTAGATGCTAATAATGAGGTTATTATAATTTTGACAGAATCAAATTTTTCAATTTCTTCTACAATAAAAATCGTAGAGGCGAGAGGTGCTGTAAAAGCTGAAGCCAATCCGGCACTAGCTCCTCCAGTGTAAAGATATCTTTGTTCTGATACATTGGCTTTACTCCATTTTCCTATTATTCGAGCTATAAATCCTCCCATTTGCACCGAAGGGCCTTCTCTGCCTAACGATAATCCCATACCTATACCAGCCACACCACTCCAAAATTTAGCTATAAGTAGACGAAAAGGATATGAAAATTTGAATCTTCCATAAATAGCTCCTTCGACTTGAGGTATACCACTTCCCGAAATAATCGGGAACTTTTTTACTGATATATAGATAAATAGGGCTATAATCCACATAATAGCAACTGTGAGTAGATGAAACCACCAACTGTGATGTTCAACAAAGAAGTATGCTCTAAATATATCTGATTTTTCGAGCAGATATCTATAAGGTATAGTCACAAATCCAGTCAATATGCCGACAAATAATGATAGTACATACAATTTGATGTGGGAAAACTTCATAATGAATCGGATGATGTTTTATACAAATAATAGCCTTTATATTATAAATAGAGGGCTTTTGTTTATAGAAACAAGAATAAGGCAAATAGTGAAATAGTCTATTCGCCTCGTCATATTCTTGTCATTTTTATTATTTATTTGTAATCTTTAAGTATTTCTTGTAAACGTTGGCGAGCAAAAAATATTCGGCTTTTTACTGTTCCGAGAGGAAGTCCCATCTTTTCTGCAATTTCGTGATATTTAAATCCTGCTACATGCATTGAAAAGGGAATTTTATATTCATCTGAAAAGCTATTTATCGCTTTTGTTATTTCTTTTACTGTGAACGAACCTTCAGGAGTATTGAATCCTGATTCTTGAGGTAAATTTAGGTGGTACAGATCTTCGGTCTGATCGACTATTGTCTGATTGCGCACAATCCTTCGATAATTGTTGATAAAGATGTTTCTCATGATAGTGAATACCCAGCCCTTAAAATTTACATTGTCAATGTATTTGTCTTCGTTGTCAAGAGCTTTCAGGGTTGTGTCTTGAAGTAAATCTTTAGCTTCTTCCCGATCAGATGTAAGCATGTAAGCGAAATTCAGCAAATTGTCTTGTAATCCCAACAATCGCTGTTGAAAATTATTTGAATTCATAAATTCAAAAATTAGATTAATTAATACTTCGTTTATTTTCATGCTACTGCTCATTACAAAGCTAATTATATAAAATCGGATTTCAAAATTTTCTCATTAAAAATATGTTATTTAACAGTGTTTAAAAACATATATGTGGTCTTTTTTTATGGATTTTGTCTATATCATGGCTTTATTTTTATAGAATACAATTTTTTTATTTCCATTTAACGATATAAATAGGATAATATCACGTAATAGTGATAAATACGATATGTAGATTTCTCCTCTTAATTATAGTTTTATTTCTTATGAATTTCTTATATTTCAGAGAAAAAGACTAACTTCGTATATGAATATAACGTAAAAAGGATGAAAAGGTTCTCATTTGTTATTATAATTTTATTTTTACTTCCAGTTTTTTCGGTTTATGCTGTTGAGAAAACATTGATATATAAAATAAATTTGAAGAAAGAGGTAGGAAGTACTACGTGGAGATATGTAAAAAGAGGGATGGCTGAGGCATCAAAGAAAAAAGCCGATGCAGTTATTTTGCATATGAATACATATGGAGGAACTGTTATTCATGCAGACTCAATACGAACACTTATTTTGAATTCATCTATTCCGGTTTATGCTTTTATAGATAATAATGCAGCTTCAGCAGGGGCTCTTATAGCCATTGCTTGTGATAGTATATATATGAGGCCAGGAGCCAATATAGGTGCGGCTACAGTAGTAAATGGAAATGGAGAGGCTATGCCAGACAAGTATCAATCTTATATGAGAGCTACTATACGTTCGACTGCAGAAGCCCATGGAGCTGATACTATAATCAATGATGGAGATACGGTTGTCCGTTGGAAACGAGATCCCCATATTGCGGAAGCGATGGTTGATGAGAGGGTTGTAATACCGAGTGTAATTGATTCTGGAAAAGTGCTTACATTAACAGCTTTGGAAGCTGAGAAATGGGGGTATTGCGAAGCAATTGTAAATAGTACTGATGAAATTATTTCAAAATGCCTGAATCAAAAACAGTATACAATAGAAGAATATCATCCTACTTTATTTGATGAGATAGCTGGTTTTTTAACTAATCCGGCATTTCAAGCGATATTGGTGATGATAATTATCGGGGGCATTTATTTTGAGTTGCAATCTCCGGGTATCGGTTTTCCTTCGGCAGCGGCATTAATAGCTGGGGTATTGTATTTTGTTCCTTTGTATATTGATGGATTTGCAGCAGGATGGGAAATATTGATATTTTTGGTAGGAGTTATTTTACTGATATTGGAACTTATTATTATACCGGGTTTTGGTGTTGCTGGGATATTAGGTAGTATTATGGTTTTTACCGGATTGATATTAGCTTTGATTAATAATATTGATTTTGATTTTTCCCCAGTTGAGCCTAGGATTATTAGCCAAAGTATATTGACTGTGATATCTGGTATTGTTATGGGTTTTGTAATTGCTATATATTTAGCACATAAGATAGGGTCAAAAGGCATATTTCATCGTTTAGCTTTGCATACGGTTCAAGATGCAGAGAAGGGCTTTATTGGAGTTCCGAGAGATTTATTTGAGCTTGTAGGTAGAGAGGGGATAGCAGCGACTATTATGAGACCTTCGGGAAAAGTAATGATAGGAAGTGAAGAATATGACGCTATGGCATTGTATGGGTATATAGAAAAAGGAGAATCTATAAAAGTAGTGAAGACAGAAAATACACAATTATATGTAATAAAAACGAAATAAATCATAGAGATAAATATGAAATTTACAGGAATTATTCCAGCACGTTATGCTTCTACGCGTTTTCCCGGGAAACCGTTAGTTGATATGAAAGGAAAAACGATGATTCAGCGGGTATATGAGCAGGTAAGTATCGTTCTCGATAGTGTATATGTGGCAACAGATGATAGTCGTATTTATGAGACTGTAGAAGCATTTGGTGGACGGGCGATTATGACTTCCGAAAAACACAGAAGTGGTACAGACCGTTGTGAAGAGGCTTATTATAAAACGGGGGAAAAGAGTGATGTAATTATTAATATACAAGGTGATGAACCTTTTATAAAGCCTTGTCAAATAGAGGAAATAATGAAATGTTTTGATTCTGAAGATACGCAAATTGCGACTTTGGTAAAAGCTTTTGATTCAACGGATGGATGGGATGTTTTGATGAATCCGAATTCTCCTAAAGTTGTGTTAAATGATAAGAGTGAAGCCTTGTATTTCAGTCGCTCTATAATACCCTATTTAAGGAATATTCCGCGGCAGGAGTGGCTTCTAAATCATGTATTTTATAAACATATAGGTATGTATGCTTATCGGGTGGATGTACTAAAGGAGATTACTAAATTGCCTCAATCTACACTGGAGCTGGCCGAGTCTTTGGAACAATTGAGATGGTTACAAAATGGATATAAAATAAAGGTGGGCATAACTACGCAAGAAACTATAGGCATAGATACTCCTGACGATTTGAGAAAAGCGTTAGATTTATTATAAGATTATATGAATATGGATGTTCGACAAGGAAAATTTGTTGGAGTACTTGACAGAAAACAGGTTCCTTCAGTAAAAGATTTTGAGAATGTATCGTTACCGAAGCCGGAAACAATTATATTGCCAAACGGGATACCGGTATACATTATTCGAATGGGAGATCAGGATGTATGTCGTATAGATGTTATATTTTCGGCTGGTAGATATAATGAAGAGAAAACTATGGCAGCCGTAATGACAAACCTTATGCTGAAGGAAGGTTCGTTTTTAATGAGTTCGTCTCAGATTGCGGAGAATCTGGATTATTATGGTGCGTGGTTACAGACATCGGCATCTTTTCATAATTCGTATGTCACTCTTTATTCTCTAAATAAATATTTTTCAGAAACTTTAAAGATACTTGATTCTTTGATATGGAGTCCGACATTTCCAGAAAAAGAATTTGAAATATTGGCTTTAAGGCGAAAACAACAGTTGATGGTAGAGCAAGAAAAGGTTCAAAATTTGGCTGCTCAAGCTTTTTTTGAATGTTTATTTGGTGCATCTCATCCTTATGGACGTAAGCCTTCTATAGAATCGTTTGATTCTTTAACAAGGAATGATTTATTGGATTATCATCAAGAGTATTATATCCCGAAATCTTGTATGTTACTATTGACAGGAAAAGTTACAGATGAAATGTTGGTGGGACTGTTCGAGTCTTTTGGTCGATATTCGTCAGATATTGAGGTTACGAAGGAAAAGGAGATATCCATTACGATGTCTTCTGACAGAGAGATTTGGGTAGAAAAGGATAATGCTCTACAGTCAGCTGTTAGGATAGGTTGTCCGGTTGTTGGCAGAGAACATCCTGATTTTGTAGGTTTACGTATATTGAATACTGTTTTAGGAGGGTATTTCGGTAGTCGTTTGATGTTGAATATTCGGGAGAATAAAGGATATACTTATGGTATTTCGTCATCTGTAATAGGGCAGCAAAAAGGTGCTTATTTGTCTATATCGACACAGACAGCAACGGAATATACGCAGCCTTTGATAGCAGAGGTGTATTCTGAGATAGAAAAATTAAGGAAGGAATTAATTGGAGAAGAAGAATTAAGTATGGTGCGTAGTTATCTTTTAGGCGAATTGTCTCGTTTATCGGACGGGCCTTTTTCTGTAGCAGATGCTTACGTTTCTATGTTAGCAAATCGAACGACTTTTGATTATTTCGAAAAACAAGCGGATTCGATTCGGAATATTAAATCAGAGGATTTGTTATGTTTGGCAGAGAAATATTTTTCTCGGGATGTTTTTTATACAGTTGTTGCAGGAGATAAATTTTGATATAAATTATTTGGCATAATATTTGACATTTGTTTTGCGATATGTTTTATACTAAAATATTGAAGAAATGAAAAAACGTTTAACAATAGCTTTGGTAGCTCATGATAACCGAAAAGCTGATTTAGTTGAATGGGCAGTACATAATGCGGAATTGCTATCACATCATCATTTGGTGTGTACTGGTACTACAGGAAGTTTGGTGAAAAAAGCATTCGAAGAAAAAGGTATCAATGCAGATATAACTTGTATGAACTCTGGTCCATTAGGAGGTGATGCCGAAATTGCAGCTATGGTAGTTCGGAAAGAGATAGATTTAGCAATCTTTTTGATTGATGATTTAAATCCCCAACCTCATGAAGCAGATATTCAGATGTTATTGAGGCAATGCCGGGTACATAATGTCCCTATTGCTTGTAATCGTTATAGTGCTGACTTGATGATAACGAGTACATTATGGGATAATGAGAGTTATGTTCCTACAGAACCTAAATATGTTCACTTCAAGAGGCCAGATACTAATAGTTAATTTTTTGACTTTAAATGTTTAACTTCTCCTGGCTCTAAGAGGAGGGGAGAAGTTGTTTTTATTTTTATAGGACGTCTTCTGGATGGTAGAAAGGCAGTGGTTGATTGTCTGCTTTGTATTTTCCACAGAAGAACATTTCTATTTTTTTAGGTATACTGCAATTTTTGTATAGCCAGTCGGTAAAGGGTGTTTCGAATATTCTTGCTTCATTCGGGCATTCTTTTACACAAGCGCAACATTTTATGCAAAATTCAGGAGAACTTTCAATTTTGTTGTTTATGGCGTGAGTTGGACATATGTTGATACAATGGCCGCACTGGGAACATATGTCATATAATGTAATGGGAGCTTGAGGTATTTGAGTTCCTTTTACTTTATAAGGTACATTTCCTTTTACGATTAGTTTGGGAATTTTATTTCCCCAATTTTTTATGTATTCTCCAGATATTTTTCCGAAGCGGTAGGCCATATTTATATCTTGAGTATCTGGCCTGCCAGATGCAATTTCTTTGTTCTTACGGCTATATGAATGTTCTCCGATAAAGGCACCTCCCGATATAGGTATGAATCCCTGTTTTTGTGTTAAATCAGATAACTCGATTAGAGCATCTTCATAATCCCTGTTGCCGTATAAGACACAAAGAATTGCTCGGGTATTTTTTGCATGTATGAACGACAATCGTTCTACTGCAGTTTCAGATATTCGTCCGCCATATACTGGAACAGCAATTACAGCCCACCCTCCATCTATATGAATGTCTTCTTTTGGAGTATGATAGGTTAGATTTATAGAGACTTCATGTTTTATCCCCAGTCCGTCTGCTACAGCTTGAGCTATTGTTTGGGAAGTATGTGTCGGAGAAAAAAATAGTGTATATAATGTTTCTTTAGTCTTCATAATTAATAATAAAGTGTAATTAAAATTTTGCGATTACCTCCTGAATTTCTGAATTCGCAGAGGTATATTCCTTGCCAAGTTCCTAAAGACAGTTTATGGTTATGTATAGGTATTGTTAAAGAACATCCTATTAGGGACGATTTTATATGTGCAGGCATGTCGTCATTTCCCTCAATAGTGTGGGTATAATATGTCATCCCCTCTGGAACGATATGGTTCATTATTTGTTCAAAATCAGTTCGTACCGAAGGATCTGCGTTTTCATTAATTGTTAATCCTGCTGAAGTATGTTGAATAAATAGGTTTATAATTCCTTTTTCTGGTAAAACAGGAATTTTTTTTTCTATTTGGGACGTAATTAAATGATATCCCCTTTTGTATCTGGGTAGAGTTAATTCATACTGTTCTATCATAATGATTGGGAATATTTATGTTAATTTTTTCTTTCCAATTCACGGAGGTTATCCATTTTTTTCTTTTCGAGGAATTCATAAATCCCATGTAGATGTTCAGTTACTTTTTGATTTCCGAATTCGTATACTTTAGTGACAAGGCTATCTAAAAAGTCCCGATCGTGAGATACCACTATAAGTGTTCCGTCAAAATCTTGTAATGCCATTTTTAAGATGTCTTTTGTTTTCAAATCGAGATGGTTGGTAGGCTCGTCAAGTATCAATAAGTTAACGGGTTCAAGTAACAGTTTTATCATAGCCAAGCGACTTCTTTCTCCTCCGGAGAGGACCTTGACTTTTTTAGTAGAATTTTCTCCACCAAACATAAAAGCTCCGAGTATATCTCGTATTTTTGTACGTATATCACCTTTTGCTACATTGTCTATTGTTTGAAAAACTGTAAGTTTTTCATCAAGCAAAGATGCTTGATTTTGCGCAAAATACCCGATTTGTACGTTGTGTCCTAACGTCAGAATGCCTTCATGCTCTATTTCATTCATAATGCATTTTACAAGTGTCGATTTACCTTCTCCATTTCTGCCGACAAAAGCAACTTTGTCCCCTCGTTCAATAGTGAAAGATACATTTTTAAATATCGTATGATTCCCATAACTTTTCCCTACATTTTCGGCAATAACAGGATAGTTTCCCGAGCGAGGAGATGGCGGAAATCGGAGTTTTAGAGCAGAGGTATCTTCTTCGTCGACTTCTATCAATTCTAATTTTTCAAGCATTTTTACCCTTGACTGGACTTGTAGCGTCTTGGAATAGGTCCCTTTGAATCGCTCAATAAATTCTTTTGTATCAGCAATCATCTTTTGTTGGTCATTATAGGCCTTTTGTTGTTGTTCTCTACGTTCTTTCCTGAGTTCAAGGTATTTAGAGTAATTCACTTTATAGTCATAAATACGTCCCATGGTAACTTCTATGGTTCGTGTTGTGATATTGTCAACAAAAGCCTTGTCATGTGAAATTACAATAACAGCTTTGGCACTATTGACTAGGAAATCTTCCAACCATTGTATTGATTCTATATCCAAATGGTTAGTAGGTTCGTCAAGCAATAATACATCCGGTTTTTTCAATAATAGTTTTGCTAACTCGATACGCATTCTCCATCCTCCGCTAAAATTGGAAGTGGGGCGGTCGAAGTTGCTTCGTTTAAATCCGAGGCCTAATAGAATTTTCTCAACATCTTCTTCGTAATTAGTTACATCTATTGCATAGAATTTTTCGCTTAAAGCAGATACTTCTTCTATTAATGCATAGTAACTTTCAGATTCGTAATCAGTTCGGTTTGCCAATTCATTATTGAGATACTCGATTTTTTTCTCCATTTCGAAAAGATGAGAAAAGGCTTGAGATGTTTCTTCGAAGACAGAACAAGTATTGTCTGTCATCAAATGTTGGGGAAGGTATGCAATGACCGTATCTTTAGGTGCAGATATACAACCTTTATTGGGTGTGCGTATACCGGCAAGTATTTTTAGAAGAGTTGATTTTCCAGCACCATTTTTTCCCATTAGGGCAATGCGATCTTTATCATTTATAACAAATGAGATGTCATGAAAGAGAGTTGTCCCTCCAAATTCTACAGTAAGTCCGTCGACAGAAATCATAAATTTTTTTGTTTAGACGCAAAGATAGATATTTTATTTAATCTAGTCATGATGCATATGATTAGGAATATCTTATTTTACGGTATGTTTTTCTATAATAATTTTTGTTCTAGGGTAAGGAAAAAACTAAAAAATGTTTGTAAATTGCACAAAAAATAAAATAATATATGAGAACATATCTGGTGACCGGCGCTGCAGGTTTTATTGGTGCCAATTTTTTGAAATATATTTTAGTTAAATACGGTGAGGATATTAAAGTTATAGTATTGGATAAGTTGACTTATGCCGGGAATTTGGGAACTATTAAGAATGAACTGAAAGATCCTCGGGTTAGATTTGTAAAAGGAGATATTGGTAATACAGAGTTGGTTTCTCAGATTTTTGCAGATTATGATATCGATTTTGTTGTAAATTTTGCAGCAGAATCGCATGTGGATCGTAGTATTACGAATCCTCAGTTATTTTTGGAAACAAATATATTAGGAACCCAAAATATATTGAATTGTGCTAAAATAGCCTGGACTACGGGTACCGATAAGGAAGGTTATCCTACGTATCGGTCTGGTAAAAAGTATTTGCAAGTTTCGACGGATGAGGTATATGGTTCTTTGTCTAAAGATTATGATGAACCTCATCTACTTGTCATAGAAGATGAGGTCGTGAAAACTGTCGTGAAAGGCAGAACTAAAATACAAACCTATGGAAAGAAGTATTTTACAGAGGAGACACCTTTGGACCCTCGTTCTCCTTATTCGGCTTCTAAAACTGGAGCTGATTTAATAGTCAAGGCCTATCATGAGACTTTTAGAATGCCAATAAATATCACTCGTTGTTCCAATAATTATGGACCATATCATTTTCCGGAAAAGCTTATACCGCTGATTATTAAGAATATACTTGAGGGTCGTTTGTTACCAGTGTATGGTAAAGGTGAGAACGTACGAGATTGGCTTTACGTGGAAGATCATGCAAAGGCGATAGATATGGTGCTGAACAAAGGACGCATAGGAGAAATATATAATATCGGAGGGTTCAATGAAGAACAGAATATTAATATAGTAAAATTGACAATTAAGACGATTGCACGTCTTATGGATGAGGAACCTAAATATCGTAAAGTTCTTAAAACTGATTTATCAAATATAAATGAGACGTTGATTACTTTTGTTGGAGATCGTTTAGGCCACGATATGCGTTATGCGATAGATCCATCTAAAATTGCTAAAGAATTAGGTTGGTATCCAGAAACCCCGTTTGAAAAAGGTATTGAAAAAACTATTCGCTGGTATTTGGAAAATCAAGACTGGGTGGAAGAGGTGATTAGTGGAGATTATCAGAAATATTATGAACAAATGTATTCTAATCGTTAGGTAAAAATCTCATTTAACTTGTAATTTTTAGATGAAAGGTATAGTTTTAGCAGGAGGGGCAGGTACACGTCTATATCCAATAACCAAAGGGATATCGAAACAAATGTTGCCGGTATATGATAAACCGATGATATATTATCCTATATCAGTTCTTATGTTGGCAGGAATAAGGGAGATACTAATAATTTCTACACCTTATGATTTACTTGGATTTAAACGTTTGTTGGGTGATGGGTCTGCGTTAGGTATATCATTTGAATATGCGGAACAGCCATCTCCGGATGGATTAGCTCAGGCTTTTATTATTGGGGAAAAATTTATTGGAAATGATTCCGTTTGTTTGGTATTAGGCGATAATATTTTTTACGGCCAGAGTTTTACGAGCATGTTACAGAAAGCTGTATTAACAGCAGAAAAAAATGGTTTAGCGACTATTTTTGGCTATAGAGTGGGGGATCCGGAAAGATATGGAGTGGCGGCTTTTGATCAGGAAGGGAATGTGGTATCTATAGAAGAAAAACCTGTAAGACCAAAATCGAATTATGCTGTGGTAGGTCTTTATTTTTATCCGAATAAGGTGATTCGTGTTGCTCGAAATATAAAGCCTTCGGCCCGAGGAGAGCTTGAGATAACTTCTGTAAATCAGAAGTTTTTGGAAGATGGGGAATTAAAGGTTCAATTGATGGGACGAGGATTTGCTTGGCTTGATACCGGGACGCATGAATCTCTTTTTGAAGCATCAAACTTCATTGAAACCATAGAACATAGACAGGGGTTAAAAGTTGCTTGTCTTGAGGAAATAGCTTATAGAAAAGGATGGATAACAAGAGAAGAGATGCTTGATTTAGCAGAACCGATGAAAAAAAACGAATATGGACAGTATATGATAAATCTGGTAAAAGATATTCCTGATGAATTTGGAGTCTGTTAAAGTAATAAATTTGCCTCGTATTGAAGATAGAAGAGGAAATCTTTCTTTTATTGAAGGAAATAGACACATTCCTTTTGAGATAGCACGTACTTATTGTATATACGATGTTCCTGGTGGACAGTTTCGTAGTGGACATGCTTATTATACTCAGCAAGAGTTTATTGTAGCTCTTTCTGGTAGTTTCGATGTCGTTTTAACAGATGGAGTTCAAGAAAAAACTATTTCATTGAATCGTTCTTATTATGGGATTTATATTCCTAAAATGATATGGCGTCAGCTAACAAATTTTTCTACAAATTCATTAGCTTTGGTATTGGCTTCAATTCCTTTTGACGAATCTGACTATATACGGGATTTTGAGAAATATAAAAAGATACAAAATGAAGCGTACAACTATATATGATTGTTCTGTTGTAGAACTTCCTCGTATTTATGATCCAGGAGGTAACATTACACCTATTCATGGGCAGCATAATATCCCGTTCAATATATCAAGAGTATTTTATTTGTATGATATTCCGGGCGGGGAATCTCGAGGGGCTCATGCCCATAAAAGTTGTCATCAATTTATTATTGCGGCCAGTGGAAGTTTTGAAGTTTTTTTGGACGATGGAGAGAATAAACGTACAGTTTTATTGAATCGGCCTTATTATGGATTACACGTGCCTCCGGGCATATGGGCAGCTCAACAGAGTTTTTCTTCAGGATCTATTTGTTTGGTACTTGCTTCTGAAAATTATGATGAAGCAGATTATATACGGGATTATGAGGAGTTTTTAAAAATACAGGATTTTTAAGAGCTACATGAAATTTTTAGATTTGCAGAAGGTAAATGCTGTATATGCAACAGACTTGAAACGTATTGCAGCAGAAGTGATAGATTCGGGATGGTATCTATTGGGAAAATATGTAAAGTTATTTGAGGAGCAGCTATCATCTTATTTAGGTTGCAAATATACTGTTGCTACTGGTAATGGATTAGATGCATTGCGTTTGATACTAAGGGCATATATTGAGATGGGGGTCATGCAGGAAGGAGATGAAGTTATAGTACCTGCGAATACTTATATTGCAACAATTTTGGCAATCACGGATAATCGATTAGTCCCGGTTTTTGTAGAACCGGATGAACAGACATTAAATTTAGATTTTTCTCTGATAGAAAATTATGTAACAAATCGTACTAAGGCGATTATGCTGGTCCATTTATATGGGCGCTGTTGTTGGGGAGAGCAGGTAAAAGTGGTGGCTCGGAAGTATAATCTTAAAATTGTGGAAGATAATGCTCAGGCAATGGGGGCTAAAAGTCATATTTGTGGGTTGTCAGGCAGTTATATGACAGGGGCGTTGGGTGATGCTGCAGGGAATAGCTTTTATCCTACTAAGAATTTGGGTGCTCTTGGCGATTCTGGAGCTGTGACGACTTCCGACGAGGAATTAGCGATGGTTGTGAGGGCATTGGCGAATTATGGATCAGAAAAAAAATATTATAATCGTTATCAAGGATTTAATAGTCGTATGGATGAGTTACAAGCTGCATTTTTATCATTAAAATTGAAATACCTTGATATTGAGAATGAGAGAAGAAGGGTGAATGCAGAGACATATTCGATATTATTGCAAAATGCTGAATTAATTTTACCGCAACAAGCTGGAGAAGAGCATATTTGGCATCAGTATATTGTTCGGTCAAGTAAGAGGAACCAATTACAAAACTGGCTTCAAAAGCAAGGTGTTGATACGCAGATACATTATCCACTTCCTCCTCATCTGCAAGAGTGTTATCCTAAATATAATCATCTTTCTTTTCCTTTGACAGAGCGGCTAAGTCAGGAAATTTTAAGTTTACCAATCTCTTCATATATGGGGAAAGAAGAATTAACAATAATTGCAGAAGCTATAAATAGTTTTGCAGAATAGTTTGTTATGTATTATATTTGAATAAAAAGTTGTAACTTAGCTCTCCGTTTACAGTTTTGGATAAAAATTGTAAAAGAGTAGTAGAATAAGTTTATTTTATGAATATCAATCATGTCGTTATTATGGCTGGCGGTATTGGCAGCCGTTTTTGGCCGATGAGTACAACGGAGCATCCAAAGCAGTTTATAGATGTTTTAGGGTGTGGACGGACATTGCTGCAATTGACGGTCGAACGTTTTGAGGGAATTGTTCCAGCAGAGAATATATGGGTTGTAACTTCAAAGAGGTATAAAAGTCTTGTCCAAGCTCAGTTACCAACTATTTCTGAGTCTCATATATTATTGGAACCTTGTATGAGAAATACGGCACCTTGTATTGCTTATGTGAGCTGGAAAATAAAAAAAAATTATCCTAATGCTAATGTTGTAGTTACCCCGTCTGATCATATTGTTACAGATGTTTCCGAATTTAAACGAGTAATTATAGCTTCCCTTGATTTTGTTACTCGGTCTGAAGCTATTGTCACATTGGGGATGAAAGTATTGCGGCCTGAAACTGGATATGGTTATATAGCAGCAGCTTCGGAAGAAGGGGAGATAAGACGTGTAAAAGCGTTTAAAGAGAAACCTGATTTGGAAACTGCAAAAAAATATTTGCAAGCAGGTAATTATTATTGGAATGCCGGGTTATTTATCTGGAATGTGAAGACCATAGAAATGGCTTTTCGTTTTTATCAGCCAGAAATTGCAGAAATATTTGATAAGATAGAAATAAGTATGGATACAATTTCGGAACAGATGGATGTTGATAAGATATTTCCTTCCTGTCCTTCTATTTCTATTGATTATGCTATTATGGAAAAGGCTGATGATATTTATGTTTTTCCTGCTGATTTTGGATGGTCGGATTTAGGAACTTGGGGATCTTTACATAATATGTTAAGCCAAGACTCAGATAATAATGCCTGTGTTGGAAGTAATCTTTCTTTAATCGAGTCTAAAGGGTGTATTATACATATGCCTGAGAATAAAAAGGTTGTTATACAGGGGCTTAATGGCTATATTGTAGCTGAAAAAGATAATACATTGTTGATTTGCCGTTTAGAAGATGAACAACGTATAAAAGAATTTTCAAAATAGAAAAATGAAAAAAGTTTTTGTATCAGGGTGTTATGATATGTTGCATAGCGGGCATGTTGCTTTTTTTGAAGAGGCAGCAAGTTATGGAGATTTGTATGTAGGCATTGGTTCTGATAAAACCTTGTATGAATTGAAGGCCCGCAAGCCTATCAATACTGATGCTGAACGCCTTTATATGGTGAAATCTTTACGGATGGTTAAGGATGCTTGGATAAACAGTGGTAGCGGTTTGTTGGATTTTGAAAAAGAATTGAGGCAACTAAAACCGGATATTTTTTTTGTTAACAGTGATGGGCACACACCTTTGAAAGAAAAGTTGTGTAGAGATTTGGGTATTGAGTACATTGTGAGTAAGCGAATACCTCATGGAACGCTGCCTGCCCGCTCTACAACGATGCTACGTCAAGAATGTCGTATACCATATCGTATAGATTTGGCTGGGGGGTGGCTTGACCAACCATATGTGAGTAAATATTATCCGGGGCCGGTTTTGACTATTTGTATAGAACCAGACTATGAGTTTAATGATAGGAGTGGAATGTCTACAAGTTCTCGGAAAAAAGCGATAGAGTTGTGGCAGACAGATATTCCTGAAGGTGATAAGGAAAAATTGGCAAAAACACTGTTCTGTTATGAGAATCCACCGGGAACACCTTATATAAGTGGGTCTCAAGACTCTTTGGGAATCGTTATGCCGGGTTTGAATAAGTATGAGTATAATGGAGAATATTGGCCTGAGTCAATAGAGAGTGTCTTAGAAGACGATATATTGTCTTGGATTGAGAAGGTAATATGGCTTCTTCCGCTTTATCCTCGAACGGCCGATTATAATGCGATAGCTGATACTTGTATTGATAAAGATTCAGCGCGAGATTTAAGTAATTCGGCTCGAAAATGTTGGGACGCGATATTAGAGAAAAATATTGATGCATTTGGAGAAGCTGTTAGAGAAAGTTTTGATGCACAAGTGAAAATGTTTCCTAATATGGTGAATTCGGATGTAATGGACCAAATAGAAGCATATCGGCATAATATAAAAGGTTGGAAGTTATGTGGTGCAGGAGGAGGTGGCTATTTGGTTTTTATAAGTGAGGAACCTATAAAAAATACTATACAGATACGTATAAGAAGATAAATTTGAATAAAAATTAAAAATAGATATATGTCAGATAAAGTTGCTTTAATTACGGGAATTACGGGACAGGATGGTGCATATTTGGCCGAGTACCTATTGAAAATGGGATATATGGTACATGGTATCAAACGTCGTGCTTCATCTTTTAATACCGATCGTATCGATCATTTGTATGAAGATCCTCATAAAGAAGGCCGAAGGCTTATTTTACATTACGGAGACATGACCGATTCTTTGAATATAACCCGTATTATCAAAGAAGTACAACCGGATGAAATATATAATTTGGCAGCAATGAGTCATGTGAAAGTAAGTTTTGATACTCCAGAATATACAGCGAATGCGGATGCTTTGGGTACATTGCGTATTTTAGAGGCGGTCAGACTTCTTGATTTGACAAAGAAGACTCGTATATATCAGGCTTCTACTTCTGAACTATATGGTTTAGTACAGGAAGTCCCCCAAAAGGAGACTACTCCTTTTTATCCTCGTAGTCCCTATGCGGTAGCTAAATTGTATGGTTATTGGATTACTGTAAATTACAGAGAGGCTTATGGAATACATGCAAATAATGGAATTCTTTTTAATCATGAATCTCCTTTGCGTGGGGAAACTTTTGTTACTCGAAAAATAACTCGAGCAGTGAGTCGCATTGTTTTAGGACATGAGAGTTGTTTATATTTAGGTAATTTGTCTTCAAAACGAGATTGGGGGCATGCCAAAGATTATGTGAGAGCCATGCATGCTATTTTACAGCAACCTGAGCCTTCAGATTATGTTATTGCGACCGGGATTACGACAACTGTACGAGATTTTGTACGTATGGCTTTTGCTGAGGTAGGAGTTGGCGTTTGTTTCGAGGGAGAAGGAATTCATGAAAGAGCTTTTGTGGAAACTGTTGAGAAGAATAAGTTTATAGATGTAGTTGGAGAAGAATATTTACCTATTGTAAATTCTCTTAAGGGTAAAACTATCGTTGCTGTGGATCCAGCTTACTTTAGACCGACAGAAGTTGATTTGCTCATTGGAGATCCAACAAAATCAAAGACGATATTGGGCTGGGAGCCAGAGTATGATTTACCGGCATTGATTGCGGATATGGTTAGTAATGATATAAAGTTAACCAAGAAGGAAACATATTTAAGAGATGGTGGTTACCAGACATTGAATTATTACGAATAATATCTTATTTGTTTTCATATTTAGAGGATAAATGGAAAAAAATGCAAAGATATATATTGCTGGTCACTGTGGTTTGGTAGGTTCAGCAATATGGAATAATTTGAGCTCGAAAGGTTATACCAATTTGGTAGGACGAACTCATAATGAATTAGATTTATGTGATTCTGTTGCTGTGGCTCGTTTTTTTGAAATGGAAAAGCCCGAGTACGTTTTTTTGGCAGCAGCTTTTGTTGGAGGAATTGTGGCTAATAGCCGCTATCGAGCAGATTTTATATATCGTAATTTAGCTATTCAGAACAATGTCATAGGAGAGAGTTTTCGACATAAAGTAAAGAAACTGCTTTTTTTAGGAAGTACATGTATTTATCCTCGTGAGGCAAAGCAACCAATGAAGGAGGACGCCCTTCTTACTTCTCCTCTTGAGTATACTAATGAACCATATGCAATTGCTAAGATTGCAGGTTTGAAAATGTGTGAGAGTTTCAATTTGCAGTATGGGACAAATTATATAGCAGTAATGCCGACTAATTTGTATGGTCCAAATGATAATTTTGATTTGGAACGTTCACATGTGTTACCTGCTTTGATTCGGAAGATATGTTTAGGTTGTTATCTGGAACAAAATGATTGGGATGCAGTACGTAGAGATCTTGATAGGCGGCCGATAGAAGGAATAAACGGTACAGCTTCAGAAAGAAGTATTTTTGAAAAACTCGATAAATATGGCTTGAGAAAAGTTGCTTCGGGCGTTGTACAAGTTGAAATTTGGGGGACAGGAACTCCATTAAGAGAATTTTTGTGGAGCGAGGAAATGGCTGATGCTTGCGTATTTATAATGGAAAATGTAGATTTTGATGACTTAAAGCCTCAAGGTACTAAAGAAATTCGAAATTGCCATATTAATATCGGGACAGGTAAAGAAATCAGTATCGGAGATGTTGCCCAACTGATAAAAAAGATTGCCGGTTTTACTGGAGAGCTATATTTCAATAAAAATAAACCGGATGGTACTATGAGGAAATTAACCGATGTCTCAAAATTGAATGCATTAGGTTGGCATCATACAATTGAGATAGAAGAAGGTATAGCTCGGCTAATTGATTGGTACAGGAGTAAAGAATAAATTTGATATATAGAATAGTGGGCGGATTTTCTTTTTTAATAGATAGCCGTCTATTATTCTGACATAATAGTGTTACAATATACAACTTTGCCTTCAGAAGCCATTTCGGTGATGAAATAATTAGATAATAAAAAGTTTGGAGGCATACATCCAGGTAATCTGTTCTTCATAAGTGAGGGGTATCCATGTCTTTTTAAAAGTACCCCATTTCCAAAAAATAATAAATTTACATTTCCACCTACTTGAGAAAATAATTGAGAAAGAGTTTTTTGTTTTAATGCTATGGTATTTCCGTTTTTTATATCTTGTGCATAATGTTGAGTTGCATCAAAGGTATTTGATATATAAAGTCGGTTATCTTCAGAAAGAGAAAAATAAATACTATCACCATCCAGAAAATAATTTAATAAGTTAGAATTTGTAAGTATAGATGGAATTTGAGGAATACTGTCTTTTGGATATAAAGTGATAACTTTATTCGTTTGAAGTGTTGAGTCTGTTACGATGTTCCATGCAATATTGAAGCTTCCGCGACCGGTTTCCATCAGGATACTATCAGTTGACGTTAAGTTTTTACCATTAGAGAATTGTTTCCAAAAGGATTTCAGTTCTTTTATTCCGTAACGGATACCGAAATAAGTTCGGGAACTAAATATATATGGATCGGGTTCGCATCCATTTGTTATTTTATTTATTAGTGTTTCTAATGGTTGTTCGGGTATTATCATTCCTGTAATCCAGGTTTTATTTTTATCAAAGCTGAGTTCTTGGGCAATCCATTGTTTGTTTTTCGATTGATTGTTGTTATTGGTATAGAGTTCGTAATCAACGGCATTTGTATTGTAAAGTATAGTATGTACAGATTTCCCGATAGTTGCTGAAGCTTGTTGAAACGAGAGATTATGTTCAATAGATTTATTATCAGAAAAAGAATGGATGGATTGTCGTAGTATATGATAATCCTGAGTTAAACATATAGTTCCATTATGAAAGAACCCGAAAAAAAATTGTCCGTTGGGTAAGGAATATTGAAAAATCTTGAAATCATTCAGTTCCTGTACTACAGGTTTAAAGGAGGTCTCGAACTTTTTTTGTAAAAAGAGTAAGATTTTTTTGAAATTATTGTTCCCGACGTAGTGCCATAAAGTAGCTGAAGGAGAATGATTCATTCTATTATGCAAGCAAATAAAAGCATTTTCTTTATTCGGTAAATCGGCCTGAAATATTTCTTTCAATTGTATGGATATTGTTAGCAGTGTATCGTAAATGGTTCGGTTTTCAGAAATGTAATTTCCGAAGTTGTTTTGACTAAGTTCATATAACCCCTCTTTATCTTTTACTCCGATAAGCAAAGTCATAGTGGTGTCGGGAATGTAATGAGCTAAAGAATATTTTTGATAATTTTTTTTGTATTTAAGGTTCGGTAAAAAACTTATGATAATGAATGTTACTATGATGAATAAAATAGAAATTATAGAATATTTGAAAGTTTGTCTGAAGTTCATAGAAATAAATAATATATCTGCTACAAATGTAACGAATAAATTGAAATACGGAATAATAAAATGGAATGATGTTGGATTAAGGCTTTTGTATTGAGATAAAAAGAATATACTTTTTTAGTTGGGATTTTTGGATATAATTGGCTCTATTTTTCTGAAAAATGATTACATTTGTTCCTCAATATACCTGTGACATTTTGGATGATTCGAATGTTCATAGAATATGGAATAGAAAGAAAATATAAAAAATAGAGACCTATGAAATTTATTGTTTCCAGTACTGCATTATTATCTCATTTGCAAGCTATCAGTAGAGTTATTAATTCCAAAAATTCGATGGCTATACTTGATAATTTCTTGTTTCGGTTGGAAGGTAATACCCTTACGATGACAGCATCGGATCAAGAAACTACAATGACTACTGAAATAGAAGTTTTAGAAGCTGAAGGACAAGGACTCTTTGCTGTTTCAGCAAAGATATTACTTGAACCTTTGAAAGAACTGCCGGATCAACCGTTAACATTTGAGATAAACGATGAGAATTTAGAGATTTTTCTATATTTTCAGAACGGTAAGTACAATTTTATAGGGGTTAACGGTGATGAATATCCCCAGAAATCTCCATTAAGTGCTGATGCTAAGACATTACAAATGCCAGCACAAGTATTACTTAATGGAATTAATCGTACTCTTTTTGCAACGGGTGATGATGAATTGCGCCCTATAATGAATGGTATCTATATCGATATTCATCCAGAAGATATTATTTTTGTGGCATCTGATAGTCATAAATTAGTGCGTTGTAAGAATGATTCGATACAATCAGGACTAACTTCTTCATTTATTTTACCTAAAAAGCCTGCAACTTTATTGAAGAATATCTTGCCGAAAGAGTCAGGTGATGTATCGATTACTTTTGATGATAAGAATGCTGTATTTGCTTTATCGAATTTTGTATTGAATTGCCGTTTGATCGAAGGACGTTATCCTAATTATGCATCAGTGATTCCGCAGAATAATCCAAATCGTATTATTGTGGACAGGGCAGTGTTTGTGAATGTTTTACGGCGAGTATCTGTATTTTCGGACCAAGCGAGTAATTTGGTGAAATTACAGTTGAGAGATAATCAAATAAAAGTTTCGGCCCAGGATATAGATTTTTCTACTTCTGCAGAGGAAAATGTATCATGCAATTATACGGGTGATCCTATGGGGATTGGTTTCAAGTCGACCTTTCTTATTGAGATATTGAGTAATATCTCGTCTCAAGAGGTGACAATAGAACTATCTGATCCATCTCGTGCTGGGCTTATATTGCCTGTAGAGAATCAACCGAACGAAGATCTGTTGATGTTGTTGATGCCTATGATGTTGACTGATTTTTAAAGAATTTAGATACAAATAACGGAGGAGAAATGCAGTTAAATCTTAGAAATCCGATTGTCTTTTTCGATTTGGAGACTACCGGTGTTAATATTGCAACAGACCATATAGTTGAGATAAGTTATTTAAAAGTTTATCCGAATGGGAAAGAAGAATGTAAAACATTACGAATAAACCCTGGGGTGCCCATTCCTGCAGAGGCAACAGCTGTTCATGGTATTTCAGATGCAGATGTAGCTAATTGTCCGACATTTAAGGAAGTCGCTAAGAATATAGCTAAAGATATCGAAGGTTGTGATTTAGCTGGATTTAATTCAAATCGGTTCGATATTCCCTTGTTAGTAGAGGAACTTTTGAGGGCAGGAGTCGATATCGATCTGTCTAAGCGTAAAATGATTGACGTACAAACTATTTTCCATAAAATGGAGCAACGTACGTTGTCTGCAGCGTATAAGTTTTATTGTGATAAAGATTTGGATAATGCACATACGGCGGAGGCTGATACGCGTGCTACTTATGAGGTATTGAAGTCTCAGCTTGACCGTTACCCTGATCTTCAGAATGATATGGCTGCTCTTGCTGAGTTTTCTACTCATACTAAAAATGTAGATTTTGCTGGTCGTATTGTATATAATGAGGATGGAGTAGAAGTGTTTAATTTTGGTAAATATAAAGGGCGGTCAGTTTCTGAGGTTTTCAAAACAGATATAGGTTATTATGGCTGGATGATGCAGGGAGATTTTACTCTTAATACAAAAAATGTGATAACTAATATCAAATTGCGAGAACTCAAGCGATGAGGGTTTTATAAGAAGAGACGTTAAAGGACATTTCAAAAGGAGTAATACTAATAAGTGTTTAGCCATAAGTGGGGTTAAGATTTAGTATAAAGAGAGCTTTTGAAATGTCCTTTTGAGTTATGTCAATATTAATTCTTTGGAATTATGTTAAAAGGGAAAAATATTGTATTAGGAATAACTGGTAGTATTGCAGCATATAAAGCAGCGTATCTTATCAGGGCTTTGGTGAAGAAAGGGGCAGAGGTGCAAGTGGTTATTACTCCTGCAGGAAAAGAATTTATTACACCAGTCACTTTGTCAGCATTAACAGGGAAACCGGTGATAAGCGAATTTTTTACGGCAAATGATGGTTCATGGCATAGTCATGTTGATTTAGGATTGTGGGCAGATGCAATGGTTATTGCTCCGGCAAGTGCAAGTACAATTGCTAAAATGGCTAATGGTGTTGCAGATAATATGCTTATTACTACATATTTGTCTAGTAAAGCAAAGGTTTTCATCGCTCCGGCTATGGATCTTGATATGTTTGCTCACCCTACAACTCGTCGTAATCTGGATTTGTTGCGTTCGTATGGAAATTTTATAATAGAGCCAACAACTGGGGAGTTAGCTAGTCATTTGCATGGAAAAGGGCGTATGGAGGAGCCTGATAAGATTGTGGAAATTTTGGAGGCTTATTTTCAGGGAAAAGAGATATTGTCTGGTAAAAAAATCTTAATAACAGCAGGTCCGACATATGAAAAGATTGATCCTGTACGTTTTATAGGTAATTATTCGTCTGGTAAGATGGGATTTGCATTGGCAGAGGTTTGTGCTGAACGAGGTGCTGATGTGACATTGATTGCTGGTCCAGTGTCTCTACAAGCACTACATCCTAATATCAAGCGAATTGATGTTGAGTCGGCAGAGGAAATGTATAATGTAGTTGTGGATAAGTTTCCTAATATGTCTGCTGCGATTATGTGTGCTGCGGTAGCTGATTATGCTCCAGAGATCCGGAACGAAGCGAAAATAAAACGAACAGGGGATGATTTGTTGTTACGTTTGAAGCCGAATAAAGATATTGCAGCAGCTTTGGGACGAATGAAAAAAACGGGCCAAGTATTAGTTGGTTTTGCGTTAGAAACAAATGATGAAGAAGAAAATGCCTGGATAAAGCTGAATCGGAAAAATCTTGATTTTATTGTGTTGAATTCATTGCAAGATAAGGGTGCAGGATTTAAATGTGATACAAATAAAATTACGATAATCGAGAAAAGTGGAAATAAATTGGTATTCGAAACTAAAGCTAAAAAGGAAGTGGCTGCTGATATTGTCGATGTTTTGAATATGTATTTTTAATTATTGGGAATGATGAAAAAATCGTTGTTAATATTAGTAATATTATGTAGTTCTTGTTTATCTTTTGCACAAGAATTGAATTGCCGTGTGCAAGTTAACAGCGATAAAATACAGGGGACTAATAAATCAGTATTTACTACATTGGAACAGGCTTTGACCGAATATGTTAATAATAGAAAATGGAGTGAAGCCCAGATTTCCATATCGGAAAAGATTGATTGTAGTTTAGTAATTACTGTTAATGAGGTTACAGATAATCGTTTTAAATGTGATTTGCAAGTACAGTCTCGCCGTCCAGTCTATAATGCTTCGTATGCTACAACATTATTTAATTTCAAAGATAAAAGCTTTGAATTTACTTATCAAGAATATGAGCCTTTAGTGTATAATGAAAACACTATTGAAAGTAATTTGACTGCAGTGGTTGATTTTTATGCTTATATGATATTAGGACTTGATTTTGATAGTTTTTCATTGAAAGGAGGGACACCTTTTTTTCAACGAGCCGAACAAATTGTAAATATGGGACAGTCATCGATGGAAGTAGGTTGGAAGGCTTTCGAAGATACGCGTAACCGGCATGCTTTAGTGACAGCGTTTACTGACCAGCGTACAGAGATGTTCCGGACATTGTGGTATAATTATCATCGTAAAGGCCTTGATGAAATGGCACTGAGCATGGATAAAGGCCGAGCTGCGGTGACCGATGCTGTTAAAATGATAGAAGAAGTATATAAGGCGGCATCTACCTCGGTATTGTTGCCTCTTTTTAGTGATTCTAAATTAGATGAGCTTGTAAATATTTATTCGTTGGCTCCGCAGACAGAAAAGGATGAGATTTACAAATTGTTGATTGGAATCTATCCTACGGAAAATACTCGGTTACAGGAAATTCGTAAAGAAAATCGTTGATATTGATATGCTCAAAAAATTATCGATTCGGAACTATGCTTTAATTGATGCTTTGGATATAGATTTTTATTCCGGGTTCTCCTCTATTACAGGAGAGACTGGGGCTGGAAAATCTATTATATTAGGAGCATTATCTCTTATTTTAGGGCAGAGAGCAGACTTTCGTGTCATCAAGGATGAAAGTCGGAAAGCTATTATTGAAGGTTTTTTTGATATTTCAGACTATCATTTGAGGTCTTTTTTTGAAGAACAGGATTTAGAGTATGAAGATGGTGCTTGTATTCTTCGAAGAGAGATTCTGTCTTCCGGCAAGTCCAGGGCTTTTATAAATGATACACCGGTTTCATTAGCCCAGTTGAAGGATTTAGGGGAAAGGTTGATAGATATACATTCTCAATATCAGAATTTATTACTTGGAAATGACAAATTCCAATTACATGTAATTGATGTATGGGGACATAATAATGATTTGTTGTTACAATATAAATCTGATTTTCAGAATTATAAATTGGCAAAAAAGAAGTTACTGAAGTTACAGGAGGAAAGGGTCGAGTGGAAAAAAGAGGAAGATTATCTCAGATTTCAGCTCTCTCAACTTGTAGATGCCCAGTTAAAAGAAGGAGAACAGGAAATTCTTGAACAAGAGCAAAAGATATTGAGCCATGCTGAAGAGATAAAAGGTGAGCTATACACTATATCTCAGTTAGCATCGGGTGATGAGGGAGGAATCCTACCAATTTTGAAAACTTTGATTAGTCGTGCTCAAGGTTTATTACGGATTTATCCTGATTTGGGAGAATTAACAGGACGTTTGCAGTCACTTTATATTGAATTGAAAGATATTTCAGCAGAAATATCGGGGAAGGAAGATAGTATTTGTATAGATTCAGAACGTTTAGTCCAAGTCCAGGACCGTTTAGATATGATATATCGTTTGCAACAAAAACATCAGGTGCAGACGATAGAAGAATTACTTGAGGTGCAAAGTCAATTGGAAAGTAGATTGGAAAGAATAGATACATCGGACGAAGAAATATATGCCTTAGAAAAAGAGATTGCAGACAGATACATTTTGTTATTAGAAATATCTGTAAAACTTACAGAATCGAGAAAATTAGCTGCTGCGGAATTTTCAAGGTTATTGGAAGAAAAAGCTCGTTTGTTGGGAATGCCTAATCTTCGTTTTGAGGTGGAGTTGGTACCACGACCAGAAATAGATGAAATGGGAGCTGAACAGATATGTTTCCTTTTTTCTGCAAATAAAAACCAGTCTATGCAACCTGTTGCAGAAGTTGCGTCTGGTGGAGAAATTTCACGATTGATGCTTTGTTTAAAAGCCCTTATTGCCCATGTAACGGTTTTACCGACAATTATTTTTGATGAGGTGGATACGGGAGTATCAGGAGAAGTTGCAGACAAAATGGGAGACATTATGCAGGAGATGTCTCAGTATATGCAAGTAATAAGTATAACTCATTTACCTCAAGTTGCATCAAAAGGCAGACATCATTATCGAGTATATAAACAGGATACGGAGATAAGTACGCAAACTCATATTGAAGAACTGAAAGATAGAAAGCGTATAGAGGAAATTGCCCGTATGTTGAGTGGCGCAAAGTTGACAGATGAAGCTATGAATAATGCGCGGGTTTTATTGGGGAAAAATATTTAGTATTTAGGTTTTAATTTAGACGACAATATTTTGTTATGAAAAAGAATGAAATGATTTTTGGCATTCGTGCGGTAATAGAGGCAGTAGAGGCTGGGAAAGATATAGATAAAATATTAATTAAGAAAGACTTACAGGGTGAATTAGTGCAAGAACTGTTTGCTTCTGTTAAAGGGCAGAATATTGTTGTACAGCGAGTTCCTATAGAAAAAATAAACCGTATTACTCGAAAAAATCATCAAGGAGTGGTTGCTTTTATTTCTGCGGTTACTTATCAAAAGCTTGAGAATATTATTCCTTCGTTGTACGAGGAAGGGAAAATACCATTTATTGTAGTTCTTGACGGGGTAACTGATGTACGTAATTTTGGGGCTATAGCTAGGACTTGTGAGTGTGCAGGAGCCGATGCTATTGTGATTCCTGAACGGAATAGTGTTTCTGTAAATGCTGATGCTATAAAAACCTCGGCAGGAGCTTTACATCATATACCGGTATGCCGAGAATATTCTGTGTTTGAAGCTATACGATTTTTGCAGAATAGTGGGCTTAGGATTGTAGCAGCAACGGAAAAAGCTTCGTGTAATTATACATCTATTGATTATTGTGGCCCTGTAGCTATTGTTATGGGAGCAGAAGATACAGGGGTTTCTGCAGATGTATTGAAAATTTGTGACCATAGAGCGGCTTTACCATTAATGGGTACGATAAGCTCTCTTAATGTGTCGGTAGCTGCTGGTATTATGATGTATGAAGTGGTAAGGCAACGGATGGGAACCAGAGAATAAGAAATTAAGTATTTATTGTTTCGAAATGTATTATATTCATTGTTATCTATGTTTATGATTGAAGTTTATTAGAAGGTAACTCGGCATACGTTTCTTTGATGAAAGATACGCATATGGCTCCTATGAGTAAAAATATTCCTGCTAAAACTAACATGTTTATCTGTAGACCTCCTAACATGTGGAGAATGCTTCCTCCACCAAGTGCGGCTATGATTTGCGGGATACATATTGTACCATTGAATAACCCAAGATAAGTTCCCATATTTTTCCCTGATATGGAATTGGTAAGTATAGTAAATGGCATTGCTAACATAGCAGCCCATGCAAATCCTATTAAAAAGAATGGTAAAAATAAAAGATGTTGCTCGTGTACGAAAAGCGTAGATATGAAACCTATTCCACCCAAAGCCAGACTTAAAGAGTAAACTATTTTCCTGGATTTGAACAATGGTAGTATGATAGCCCAACAAACGGAACCGATAGCTTGTATTGCAAATACGACTCCGACCCAGTTGCCAGCTTCTTGATATGCGGCTGAAGAAGTATCAATGACTCCCCATACATTTGCAGCTATGGCTCCATTGGTGTAAGTCCACATGTACATGAATGCTGCCCATGAGAAAAACTGGACTAATCCTATTGTCCAAAATACTTTTGGGGCGTTTTTCAAAAGTGATATAAAATCACTTTTTTCTTTTTTTTGTGTGGTTGAGATTCTGTGAAATTCTTCGAATTTTTTAGGAGGCATTTCTTTTACCTTTATACTTGTATAAAGAGAACATAATATAAGAATAGCTGCTCCGATATAAAATGAATAAATGACTGAGTCTGGAATGAGACCTTTTTCTGCTGTATTATTGATGCCGATGAAAGTGAAAATAAAAGGGAAAAGATATCCGACTAGACTTCCGGCATTGGAAAGAAAACTCTGAATAGAATAGGCCAGGCCTTTTTGCTTTTCATTGACCATATCCCCTACTAACATTTTGAAGGGTTGCATTGCCATATTAATTGAAGTATCGAGAAACATCAGTGCAACAAGGCTGAAAAACATAACATTTATGATATGGGCAAAGTGTCCGGCGTTAGGTAATAAACACATTACCAATACAGCGATTGCAGATCCGATAAAGAGATAAGGAATGCGTCGTCCCCAGCGGGTCCACGTTCGGTCACTAGCATATCCTACGATAGGTTGTACTATGATTCCTGCTAAAGGGGGTAATATCCAAAAGTAACTTAATTCATGAGGATCTGCTCCTAAAGTTGCAAATATTCTACTGATATTTGCACTTTGCAGGGCATATGCAATTTGTACTCCAAAAAATCCGAAACTGATGTTCCAAAGTGCCCAAAAACTTAAATCGGGTTTTGTTTTCATTTGTATATTTTTTTAAGATAACTATACAATCTGATAAACAATCGGTCCGTTTAAAAGTTCTGTTTGATTACTACATCTGTTGATAATCTTTGGCTAGCCCTCCTTCTCCAGTTTCTTTGTAAAGAGAAGGCAGATCGTGTCCTGTCTGTTTCATGACGTCTACAACCTTATCAAAGGAAACTCGATGTATTCCATCGCTAAAAGATGCGTAAATATTTGCGTCTAAAGCCCGAGCTGCAGCATAAGCATTTCGTTCTATACAAGGAATTTGTACCATACCGCATACTGGGTCACAAGTCATACCTAAGTGATGTTCCAGACCCATTTCTGCTGCGTACTCTATTTGAGCTGGGCTGCCTCCGAATAGTTGGTTAGCGGCAGCGGAAGCCATGGCACAAGCAACGCCGACCTCTCCTTGACAACCGACTTCTGCCCCGGAAATAGATGCATTTGTTTTTACAATATTACCGATTAGTCCTGCAGTAGCAAGAGCCCTGAATATGCGTATGTCACTAAATGATCTACTTTCTTGTAAATGATATAAAACTGCTGGCAGTACTCCACATGAACCACAGGTCGGAGCTGTTACTATTTTTCCTCCGGATGCATTTTCTTCACTAGCTGCCAGTGCATATGCGAAGACTAATCCCCGGGATTGTAAAGGTTGTTTATATCCAGATGCTCTTATAAAATAGGTTGAGGCTTTTCTTCTTAAATGTAGTGGTCCAGGTAATACTCCTTCTTCATCAAGGCCTCTTTTTATACTTTCTTTCATAGCTTTCCATATTTCGGATAGATAATCCCAAATATCTGATTCTTCACAATCTTTTACATATTCCCAGTAATTCTTACCATTGATTTCACACCAATTGAGGATTTCATTCATATGGTGCATGTTGTAAATTGGATTTGAACTCTCCATAGGTTTGTTTTCTTCAGCTAATGCCCCACCACCTATACTATAAACAGTCCATTTATCAATAATATTTTTATGAGAATCTAAGGCTTTGAATACCATTCCATTAGGGTGGAAAGGAAGGAAAATCTTAGGTTGCCACTCAATTTCAACTTCTCCTGCAGTTTGTAAAACGTTAAGTATGGCTACATCTGTCATATGACCTTTTCCTGTTGCAGCTAGACTTCCAAATAAGGTGACATGAAAAGATTTGCAATCTGGATGTTTTTTAAGAAAAAGTTCTGCCGCTTTTTGTGGTCCCATGGTATGACTACTGGAAGGACCGTTGCCTATTTTATATATTTCTTTTATAGAATACATCATAAGGATAATGTTTATTATTGGCAAAAATACGTATTTCATTTTCAGATAAGAGAATAAAATAATAATTTTTGTCTGTATAAATAAAAATACCAGAGTAAATAAATGATACTCTAGTATTTTTATTTTTTGAGATTATTTTATAAAGTGACACCTGTTTTGAATATGGCTATCTCTCGATAATTTTTCTTTTCATTCTGGGTATATTTTCCACTGGCTATTTCGATAATGAAATTAATAAATCGATTGGCAAGAGATTCCATATTTTCGTTTTCGAGTAGGGTACCTGCATCGAAGTCTATCCAACCGGGCTTATGTTTGTAAAGAGGTGTATTTGTTGATATCTTTACTGTTGGGACGAATGTTCCAAAAGGTGTACCTCGTCCTGTCGTGAATAGTACCATTTGGCAACCACTGGCTGCGAGGGCAGTGGCTGCAACAAGATCGTTGCCTGGTGCACTTAGTAGATTTAGCCCATGAGTTTGTATTTTTTCCCCATATCTTAAGACATCTCTTACGGGAGATTTGCCACATTTCTGAGTACAGCCAAGAGATTTTTCTTCAAGTGTGGAAATTCCTCCGGCTTTATTCCCGGGAGAAGGGTTTTCGTATACAGGTTGATGATTGTCTATAAAATATTTTTTGAAATTATTGATAAGCTGTACTGTTTTGTTGAAAATTTCGCGATTTTCGCAACGATTCATTAAAATGGTTTCGGCTCCAAACATTTCCGGGACTTCTGTTAATACAGCTGTGCCTCCTTGTGAGATAAGAAAGTCTGAGAATACCCCCAATAAAGGATTGGCTGTAATGCCGGAAAAGCCATCTGAACCACCACATTTAAGGCCTATACGGAGTTTATTTATAGGCATTTCGATACGCCTATCTTTTGAGGCTATTTTATATAGCTCTCTTAGGAGTTTCATTCCTTCCTCAAATTCATCGTCGACCTTCTGACATTCCATGAAACGTACCCGTTCTGTATCATATTCACCAAGAAATTCTTTAAATGAGTTTAGTTGATTATTTTCGCAACCGAGTCCGACGAGCAGAACTCCTCCAGCGTTCGGGTGTAATACCATATCTCGTAAAATTTTACGAGTATTTTCATGGTCGTCACCTAATTGGGAGCAACCGTAGTTATGAGTATAAGCGACAATAGAATCAATATGAGAATCTTTTGCTTCTTGTCGCAAAGATTGTGCTAATTGATTGACAATACCGTTTACGCATCCTACTGTAGGTATAATCCAAATTTCATTACGTATTCCTGCCTCCCCATTTTTGCGTCTATAACCTTTGAAAGTAAGGCTCTTGTTCTGAATATCAATATGAGTCAGAGCTGGAGTGTATTCGTAATTGAGAATACCTTTGAGATTTGTCCTTATATTTTTCTCATTTATCCAAGACCCTTGAGATATAGGTGTTATGGTATGACCTATTGGATATCCGTATTTAATGATATTTTCATCTACGTTAAAATCTTTTAGGGCAATTTTATGGCCTGCAGGAATATCTTCTTGTATGGTTATTATATTTTTATTGTTTACTGTAATATTTTCTCCTTTTTTTAAAGGATGAATGGCTACAGCCACATTGTCATCTGGATTGATTTTTATGAAATTAACGGTAGACATATTATAGAATTGATTTGACGGTTTCTTCCATTCCTTTGTCTTGAATCATTTGTAAGTAGCCACATAATTTTTTAGATAATCCGGGTATGAGATTTAAATCTTCTTCCCAGATAAATGTAGCACCAAGGACTCCTTTAGCGAGATTTTCCATATTATTTTCAGCCCATAATTTTGAAAGCAATTCAATGATTGCTGGGTCATCATTAGGTATTATTTCGTCATTTCCTCTTTTTCCTCCTTTATAATAGACAATAATGCCTGCTAATCCAAGTACTAAGCCTGAAGGCAATTCTCCTTTTCTTTCCAAATATTTTTTAAGTCCCGGTAGGTCTCTGGTTTTAAATTTAGGAAAAGAATTGAGCATAATACTTGTGACGAAATGTTTTACAAATGGATTCCGAAAACGTTCCATTACTGCATCTGCAAATTGTATTAGTTCTTCTTGAGGCAGGTCGAGAGTCTGGAGTAGTTCGTCATACATTACTTTTTTTACATATCTGCCGATGACTGGTGATTCGCAACATTCTTTTACTGTATTTAAGCCGGAAAGATATCCGATTGGAGATAAAACAGTGTGAGGTCCGTTCAGAAGAGTTACTTTACGATCATGATACGGTTTCTCGCTGGGTACAAATAATACATTTAGTCCAGCTTTATCTGCTGGGAACTCTTTAGATACAGATTGAGGTGCTTCGATAACCCATAAATGGAAGATTTCTCCTTTTACGACTAATTTGTCTTCTAATTGTATATGTTCTAATATTTCGTTTATCGAGTCTTTGGGATAGCCGGGGACAATGCGGTCTACTAAAGTACAATATATGCTACATGCTGTATCGAACCATTTTTTGAATTCGTGTCCGAGATTCCAAAGTTCGATATATTGTTCGATACATTTTTTAAGTTCATGACCATTGTTAAAAATGAGCTCACAAGGAAAAATAATGAAGCCCTTATCTGGAGCTCCGTTGAAGGTCTTGAAACGATGATACAATAGTTGTGTTAATTTTCCTGGATATGATTTGGCCGGAATATCTTCCAACTTACATTGTGGATCAAAAGTTATTCCTGCTTCTGTTGTATTTGAGATAATAAATCGTGTTTCAGGATTTTCAGCGAGCTTGATATATTCGTTGTATTGAGTATAAGGGTTTATGCCTCGGCTGATTACATCAATAAGTTGTATATTGTCAACAGCTTTCCCATTTTGCAACCCCTGAAGGTTGACGTGATATAATCCGTCTTGTTCATTTAATACATTTATCATACCTTTTTCGAGTGGTTGTACGACAACGACGCTACTGTTGAAATTGGCTTTTTGATTCATATTGTAGATAATCCAGTCTACGAATGCTCGTAAAAAATTACCTTCACCGAATTGAATGATACGTTCAGGATATCTGTTTGTTTTAATAGTGTTTCTGTTTAATGTCTTCATTATTTGATATTTTAAAAGATGATTTATTGTAATAATTGATTCTGTATTAGTTTAGATAATGGTAAATTCTTGATAAAAATCAATATTTTCTTGTGTTAATATATCAATGGGCATAAAGTTTGTTCGTTTTATTTTGTTTTTGAATATTTTGTATTCGCATAAAGCTTTTAATCCTTTGTAGCTTTGTATCTCTGGTCGTTGTGCCAATAGATAGCAAATTTTATTTTTTTTTAATGCTATAACATTCTTTTCTAATAAATCGTATCCGATGAGTTTGATATCATCTATATAATTTGTGGTTAAATAATCCGCAATCAGATAAGCTCTGGAGTTAAATGTTACCCCTTTCTTTATTTGAGGATAATGATTGAAAAAGTCTTTTAAAATTTTATCGTTTTTATCCGTGTCGTGAGCATATATTTTTACCGAATGAATGACAGTATCAGGATAATAGTCAGATATATATTTTTTAAATCCGTTTATCCGTAATTCTGTTTGATTTGACTCGGAGTTTCCGGTGCGATATGCTTGAAAAATAGCTATGTCGGAATTATTTTTTTCGTCTTTTAATAAAAGTTTTGCTGCGAGATATCCACTTTTGAACGAATGCATGCCAAAATAGCTCAATGCATTGAGTTCAGAAATATCTGAATCGATAAATACAAATGGAATATTTTTGATTCTTAATTCTTTTGTGAGGATTATCGTTTGTTCTTTAAAAACAGGAGCTAATAATACTCCATCAGGAGATTGTATCAGAATAGTATTTATAGATTGAATGAAAGATGTCTCATCGTATTGGTCGAAGAAGATTTGTTGGACGTTAATATTTAGATCTAAAAGTTCTTTAGCAGCATTGTCTACTCCTATTTTTATATCATACCAGTATTCTCCTTTCTTGGCTTCAGGTAGTAGAGTAATGAATGTATATTTTTTTTTTGAAGCTAAGGCTGTAGCATATATGTTGGGTTGGTAATTTAATTCTGTAAGTATCTTTTCTATTTTTTCTCGGCTTTTTTGAGAAACTTCACCACGATTATGTAAAACACGGTCTACTGTACCAGTAGAGACTCCTGCCAGGGCAGCGATATCTTTTATTCGTATTTTATCTGGTAATTTACACATTCTACTTATATATTATTATTCGTGTGTGCACACGATTTAAAAATTGTTACTTAATTTGTGGCAAATATAAAGTAAAATTTTGGTATGACATAAAAAAGTCGTATTTTCGTGCTCGGACACGGAAAAATATTTTTCTGTGTAGATATGAGTAATTGAAATAACATACTTAGAAGGATATCGATATGAAGAATTTTATGGGAAAAGATTTTTTGCTTGAGACCGATATGGCTAAGCAATTATATCATGAGCACGCAGCTAAAATGCCGATTATAGATTATCACTGTCATCTGATACCTAAAATGGTGTCAGATAATCATCAATTTAGAAGTTTGACGGAAATTTGGCTGGGGGGTGATCATTATAAATGGCGTGCGATGAGAACAAATGGAGTGGACGAAAAGTATATTACAGGGAAAGACTCTTCAGATTGGGAAAAATTTGAAAAATGGGCAGAGACTGTTCCTTACACTATGCGCAATCCTTTATATCATTGGACACATCTTGAACTTAAGACAGCTTTTGGCATAGATAAAATATTGAATTCTAAAACAGCTCGAGAAATATATGATGAATGTAATGAAAAATTGTCTCATCCAGAATATTCGGCCAGAGGTTTGATGCGCCGTTATCGTGTGGAAGTGGTATGTACGACTGATGACCCTGTAGACTCATTGGAGTATCATATAAAGACACGTGAAAGTGGTTTTGAGATAAAAATGCTTCCGACTTGGCGTCCTGATAAGGCAATGGCGGTAGAGGTTCCTGCTGATTTTAAGAATTATGTCGAAAAGTTAGCAGAAGTCAGTGGAGTCTGTATATCGTCTTTTGATGATATGATAATGGCACTCCAGAATCGGCATGATTTTTTTGCAGAGCAAGGCTGTAAGTTATCTGATCATGGAATTGAAGAATTTTATGCAGAAGATTATACCGACGCTGAGATTAGAGTTATATTTAATAAAGTGTATGGAGGTAAGGACTTAACATATGAGGAGATTTTAAAGTTTAAGTCGGCCATGTTGGTAATATTCGGAGAAATGGATTACGAAACAGGTTGGACTCAGCAATTTCATTATGGGGCGATTCGTAATAATAATACGAATATGTTTAGATTGTTGGGACCGGACACTGGATTTGATTCAATTGGCGAATTTATGACGGCAAAGGCTATGGCAAAATATTTAGACCGATTGAATTCGAAGGGGAAATTGACAAAAACAATTTTGTACAATCTCAATCCCTGTGCCAATGAGGTAATAGCTACTATGATTGGTAATTTTCAAGATGGTTCTATTCCTGGAAAAATTCAGTTTGGCTCGGGTTGGTGGTTTCTTGATCAGAAAGATGGTATGGAGAAACAAATGAATGCATTATCTACTTTGGGATTGTTGAGCCGTTTTGTAGGAATGTTGACTGATTCTCGTAGTTTTTTATCTTATCCGCGCCATGAGTATTTTCGTCGCACGTTGTGTAATTTGATTGGACGAGATGTCGAAAATGGAGAAATCCCGGTTTCTGAGATAGATCGAGTTAATCAAATGGTGGAGGATATAAGCTATTACAATGCGAAGAATTTTTTCAAATTCTGATAAGAATATTTTATATAGAAGTTGAGATACCCCCAAAAGTTAGATACAAAACTTTTGGGGATACTTCAATTTACAAATGAGACAGCCTTACTTATAAAACTGTAAGTTGGATTGTAGAATATATTATTTTAGCCCTATTTTTTTACAGAAAAAGGGGAAATAAGGGGGGGGACTTTGGAGAGATTTCATCTTATAGTTTTATACTGATGAAATTCTATTTTGAGACAGCCTTTTTTATTTTCGACGTTATAGTTTAGTCATTTAATATTTTTTTTTCCTTGATGAGGTCATTCTCATTTAGTTGAGGGGAAGGAACAGTACAAGTCTTGATATAATCCCCTTCTTGGCAAGTATAATTATAGTATATTTCTTGTTCTGCAGTTAGTTTATCTTTGGGTATCAATTCACCTTTTAGTTCTAAGAAATCATCCATACAGGTGCTATCTGATATTTTTACGAATACAATACGTCGAGCGATAGGATTACGGTTATAGTCGAGACATAAATAAAGCCCTTTGAGCATCTGAGGATAGTCAAACATCGGTAATTGTAGATATATTGTGAATAGAGCTAATTGTGGCGTTTCTCTTTCATTGAACATGATATATACATTTTGATGATTGTTCAGCAATCCTATTCCTCTATGAGTAGAATGGTATGCACTCATATGGGTTACTTGTACATAGTCGTTTCCTTCAGAGGAAGCGATTAGATACGGTTCAGCCTTCAGGCTATCGGTAGATGAGGAAAGGCTGTAACTCATGTAGATTCCGCTATAATTATATATTTCTTGGGCAGAATGTTGCATTTCTTCATTTAACATTTCAATAAATTGATTTTCTTTATTTGAATGGTTGAGGGAAGGTTCCAGTTCGAAGAGGCGAGTTTTCAGCTCTTGAATATTTCCCATTAATTTTTTCTTTGAAACGTTATTCACTTGGGATAATGCATAATCTAGGGCTTCTTCTTTTGGAGTACCCTTACGTACTGTATTGGCAAATGTAGGTAGGACATTGGAGTATAAAGAAGATAGTACACTGGGAGCTAAGTTGGTATAATCAGCTATTTCTTTCATCTTTACTCCACGATTTCTTAAATATTCTATTTGCTTATATATTTCAAATAATTCGTCCATTATATACCCTAATTTATCATTTATTTTACAAAAATCAAGATTCGATGTGATAATATAATTGCATAAATGTTACATTAATGTTACTTTATTTTTACCTTGATTATAAAGATTATAAATAATAAATATTCATTTTTTTGCTAAAATTGGCATTATACTTTTGTCCCAAAATCAAAGAAAGTAATTATGATATTGGGAAATAAATTGTCGTTGGTAACGAAAGAAAAAATTTCAAATATATTATTTGTCTTTTGGGCTGGTGGAGCAGCTTTACTCTCATATGCTTTAGTGTATGCTTTAAGAAAACCTTTTACAGCTGCAACGTTTGAAGGATTAGAGTTTTTTGGACTAGACTATAAAGTTGCAACGAGCATTATCCAAATCTTCGGTTATCTGATTTCGAAATTTATCGGTATAAAGATGATTTCAGAATTGAAAAAAGAGGGACGTTTACGATTTATGATAACATCGGTTGCTGTTGCTGAAATATCATTGGTATTGTTTGGCTGTTTACCTCGTCCTTTTAATGTTTTTGCTCTATTTTTTAATGGGCTTTCTTTGGGATGTATGTGGGGAGTTATTTTTAGTTTTTTAGAGGGACGAAGAGTAACTGACTTGTTGGCTAGCTTAATGGGCTTGAGTATTGCTGTGAGTTCTGGAACAGCAAAGTCTATCGGATTATTTGTTATTGACACATTACATGTTAGTGAATTCTGGATGCCAGCGTTGATTGGAGCTTTTGCATTTCCTTTATTGTCATTATTAGGATATCTTCTTAATCGTATGCCTCAGCCGGATGCGCGGGACAAAGAACTAAGGACAGAGAGGGTTACATTGGATAGTAAGGGACGTATGGAACTATTTAGAAGTTTTATGCCGCTATTGACTATGCTGTTTTTTGCAAATCTTTTTATCACGGTTCTACAGGATATTAAAGAAGATTTTTTGGTAAAAATATTGGATGTAAATACTCATAATTATTCATCTTGGTTATTTGCCCGTGTCGATGGAATTGTAACGGTGATAATATTAATTATTTTTGGTTCTATGTCTCTGATAAAGAGCAATATTAAAGTTTTGTTTTTACTATTATTTCTTGTAATGGGAGGAGCTGCGACGTTGAGTTTTGTAGCATTTCGTTATTATGAATTGCAACTTAGTCCTTTGGCATGGCTTTTTATTCAAAGTTTATGTCTTTATATATCATATCTTAGTTTTCAAACTATATTTTTTGACCGTTTTATAGCATGTTTTAAGATAAGAGGAAATGTGGGCTTTTTTATTGCAACTATTGATTTTATCGGATATACTGGGACAGTTCTTGTATTGGTTGCAAAAGAATTTTTTAATCCTGATATAAATTGGCTCGAATTTTATAATCTGTTATCGGGATATGTTGGTGTTATTTGTTTTATTGTATTTTTGTGTTCGGTTATTTATTTAGTACAACGATATCGGAAGGAATATAATTTTACGTTGAAATCTCCGGTAGATAAAGTTTTTACTGAACGTTCTTTTAGTATTAAATCGACTACAATTTAAGAAAAATATTATATCATTTTTTAATAAAAGCAATATGAATAAAATTGATTGCATAATTATGGACTGGGCCGGTTCTGCCGTAGACTATGGATGTTTTGCTCCGGTAGCGGCTTTTTTAAAAGTTTTTGATGAAATAGGTATAGAGATAACGATGGAGCAAGCTCGTCGTCCTATGGGAATGGCAAAGATAGACCATATTCGTGAATTGTTTAAGATGCATGAGGTAACAACAGCGTTTGAGAAGAAATATAATCGGGGATGGAATGAAGAGGATGTTATAGCAATGAATGAAAAATTTGAACAGTATCTTTTTTCTTCATTGAGAGAATATACCGATCCTATACCTGGAGTTATTGAGATATTGTCGGATTTGGGAAAAAGTGGCATAAAGATAGGGTCTACGACAGGGTATACACGTGCCATGATGGATGTAGTGTTACCAGAAGCCCAAAAGAAAGGGTATAGTGTCGATAATTGCGTGACACCGGATGGTTTACCTGCAGGCCGTCCATATCCTTATATGATATATAAAAATATGATAGATCTTTCTGTGCCATCAGTAAAAAATATAATCAAATATGGAGATACGATTGCCGATATAAAGGAAGGTGTTAGTGCTGGGGTATGGACAGTCGGGGTCATATTGGGAAGTAATGAAATGGGATTGACATTAGCAGAAACTAAAGAGTTGGATTCTGATGTTTTGAATGAGAGAAAAGCTGAAGTTCGACGTCGTATGCTTTATGCTGGGGCTCATTATGTTGTGGATACGATTGAGGAATTACCGGAAATTGTAAAGATTATAAATCATAAAATGGAATTTTGAATAATTAATTATAGATAGAACGAATTATGAAACCTTATATTTTATTGACTCCTGGACCGTTAACAACCTCTGATACTGTAAAACAAGTAATGATGGCCGATTGGTGTACGTGGGACGAGGATTACAATTTGCATATAGTAGAAGAAATACGGCATAATTTGGTTGCTTTGGCGACGAAGAAACCTGAGTTGTATACAGCAATTTTATTGCAGGGAAGTGGCACTTATTGTGTTGAGGCTGTTTTAGGAAGTGCTATTGCTCCACAAAATCGATTACTTATTCTAAGTAATGGTGCTTATGGTGATCGTATGGGAACGATTGCAGAATATCATAAGTTGAATTATGACATTATTGAGTTTGATGAAATATCTCAGGTTTCGGAGGTAACTCTTGAAGAGCACTTATTAAAAAACCCTGATATAACTCATGTTGCTGTTGTCCATTGTGAAACTACTACTGGGGTTCTAAACCCGTTAAGAAAGATTTCTCGAGTAGTCAGAAAACATGGACGGAAATTCATTGTAGATGCTATGAGTAGTTTTGGTGGAGTTCCTATGGATGTTGAAGAATTAGGGATCGATTTTATGATTAGTAGTGCTAATAAATGTATTCAAGGTGTACCTGGATTTGGTTTTATTATAGCAAGAAAGTCAGAATTGTTGAGATGTAAGGGCATTTCTCCATCTCTTTCTCTTGATATTTATGCTCAATGGGAAGCAATGGAAAAAGGTCATGGGAAATGGCGATTTACCTCTCCAACTCATGTTGTACGGGCGTTTAAGCAGGCTATGCAGGAATTGGCTGACGAAGGAGGTGTAGAGGCTCGAAATAAACGATATGTTGAAAACCACCGGATATTAGTTGAGGGCATGCGTTCGTTAGGTTTTGAGACTTTGTTACCCGATGATATCCAGTCTCCAATAATTACATCTTTTTTGTATCCGAAAAAGGATTTTGATTTTAAATCGTTTTATACTCAGTTGAAGGAAAAAGGTTTTGTTATTTATCCGGGAAAAATTTCTCAAGCCGATACTTTTCGTATTGGAAATATTGGAGATGTATACCCTAAAGATTTTGATAGGCTTATTGATGCTATTCGTCAAACAAAATATTAATTCACTGGGATTTGATAAAAAGAGGATGCGTCATCATTTCGACGTATCCTCTTTTTATTTCTATATACTAAGCCAGTTTGTTTATTGAACAAAATATCCGACGGGATGACATAGCATTATAGCCTGTTGTCCGGTGAGTTTGAGGGCTTTGTAAAGTGTGTCTTTGTCCATACTGCCTCGAGGGTATGTTGCAAGTCCTGTCCCTGAACAGAAAAGAGATATATTTTGGGATACAATGCCGGCGTCGATAGCTCCCCACTCTTTGTTTGTATCACTGACCAATATAAGGCATACAGGAGCTGCGGCAGGTCTGCTGTCTCCAGAAGAAATTGGGACAAGAGTATGTTTTTGATGGTTGTATAAGTAAGAACCTTTAGCTGTACATACATATACTTTTATGTCTTGATGATTCATAGCAGATGGTGCAGTTCTTTTACCGGATTCAGGACGATTTATGCCGTTTGCTGCCCATAATAGATCAGATATATCTTGTAGAGAAAGTTCTTTTGAAGAAAATTGCCTGGTGGACTGTCTTTTTTCTAAAGCTTGCATAATAGGTATTCCTCGTTTTAAGTTGGGTTTATTTAATATTATGCCTTGTAGTTCACTATTTTTACTTTCAAAAATTTTTTCTGTTTTGGTATTTGCGTATAACATAATACTGATTCCTAATGAAAATAATATCAGAATAATTTTTCTCATAAAAGTAAAATTTGAATAGATACTTGAATATTGTTAAATTTATCTTTGATTTTATATTGCAAATGTAGAAATAAGCATTTTTTATTATCAATAATAGGCGAATATTTTTATATTATCTATTGGGAAAAGGTTGTGGAGTAGATAAAGTCCCTCCTAAATTAAATACCTGATTGTTGGGCAATTCTTTATTTCCTACACCTTGAGTCATAAGGGCTTTTAAAGCGTTGAGATGATAAAAGTAGATTTGTCGGGGAAATGTATTGTATTTTTTACAGAGGGAGGCTGCCATGCCAACGACTTCTCCCATCATTCCGGTAGTACGCATTACTCGTGTTGTACCGAGAGCTACATGAGTTACACTTATGTTACGCCCGGCCATAAATAGATTATCGATATTACGAGAATAGAGACAACGGTAAGGAATAGGGTAAGGATAGATATTTATATGTTTTGTTTCAGCTTTGAATTCATTTCCAGGGAAGTGTTTAGAATTTTTCGGATCGGGAAAATGTAGGTCTATTGACCAAGTTGTAGTAGCCGAACCATCTTCGTGAAATACATTTTTTTCAATATCATCCTGTTTTAATATATAGTCACCTAATAATCGACGTGATTCTCGTTTGCCGGCGATATAAGCAACCCAGTCTAATTTTCTCTTTTTGTATTCACTATTATCTTTTAAATCATTTTTGAGATAACTCCAATTGGAATATACGACTAATAGCCCATAATCACGTATGCGTTCGAAATCTTTTATTTGATCTTTGTTCATCCCAGTTTCCCAAGTCCATTCGCCCATGGTAACTTTTTCGCAGTTTTCATCATTAAAATTTATTCCGTAATGGAAGTGTGGAAATTTGGATGTTTTTTCTTCTTTTTTCGAATACCATTGTACGGAAGCTCCCATAGTCATTTTATCTGCTTTGGCAGGAGCTATGTCTTCACCGAATTCGTCACGACCTTCACGTCCCATGAGGTAATCGGCACCAGCAAGATAACCAATGGTCCCATCTCCTGTACAATCGGAGAATATAGGTGCAGATAATTCTATTTCTTGACTGTTTTCTATATGTTTGGCCGTAATAGATTTTATCTTTTTCCCATCCATTTTGACAGAAATGGCCCTATAATTGGGGAAAAATGTAATGTTTTTTTCTTTTTTGACAATTTCTTCCTTTTTAGAATCTTCATAAAACTCTGCGGGCTGAGCATTTCCTCCACGGCTGTGTCCGAATTCTTTTTGTAGACTACCTAATGCTTTATAAGGTCCAACTTCTATACGTCCACCCAGATGAACACGTACTTCTGAGCTGTTATTGCCACCTAATATTGGTCGGTCGTTTACAAGGGCGACTTTGCATCCCAGCCGGGCTGCAGATACTGCTGCTGAAATACCAGCGATACCACCACCGATAACTACAAAATCGAAAGAACCAGCACTTTGTGGTTTTGATGGTATTTTTAGAGCATTGTTTCTAAATTCCTGCAAAGCCTTATCGCTAACGGGTAACAGTATATCTTTATTGGTTGTAAAATAAATTGCATCACATCGTCCATCGAAACCACTTAAATCCCGTAACCCTATTTTTACTTGTGTATTTTTTATATTTATTTTTCCAGCTTCTTGCCACATCCAAGAATTGCCAGTAGTTCCTAATTCTGTTTTTACAGATTGTCCGTCAATAGTTAACGTAAACTTTCCGGGTCCGTCTCCTGTGTACCATGGACTTGTCCAGTTATATGTGCGTACGTAGATGTAGTATGTTCCTGTTTGAGGAAAGTTTGCGGTAGTAGTAGCATCATCTACAGGAGTTCCGAGACCGTGAGCTATTAGGTAGGAAGAGCCCATTAGGTCCATGAACTGTTGGTCGATAGACCATCCACCTTTTTTCTCGAAACTTTCAGCTTCGAGAAATAGTTCCGCTGATTGTATCTGGGTGTAATAACTTAAAAATAGGATGATAAGTGATAATAAATGTTTCATGATATGAGCTAAACCTTTATATGATAATTTGTTCTATAAAAGCAAATATACAATTTTTTGAGGTAAGTGATTGAAAACTTGTTGTAAATTCTATGATAGAAGTGGAAGAGAAAGGGGATCGATATATTTAAATAAATTTTTTATATATAATGTTTTAAATATAAAAAATAATCTATTTCTTTTAAGTTTTATATTTTTATTATATTTGTTCATAATTAGATAATTAATTCATCAAGTTAACTTCAGTATTTTTTATGAATAATTAGCCTAATCATGAGATCCTTTATTGGAGTTGAAAAATAACAGAAAAACACGGCTTCTAAGAATATAAGGTTATATAAATTGGGAATAATAAAGTGCTGGATATGAGAAATAGTCTTTTTATATTATTCTTTTTTGTTTGCACAGTTTTACACTCTACATCTTCTTACTATACATATTCGATATCGGATGGTTTATCAAATAGTACTATAAAAGCTATTTATCAAGATAAGATGGGGTATATGTGGTTTGGTACTAAAGATGGGATAAACCGTTTTGATGGAAATGAAATCAGAACATATCGCTCTGATGTACAACAACGTAATGCAGTTTTTAACAATGATATAACATTTATTGCAGGAGATGAAAATGGGTATATGTGGATAGGCTCATTTAATGGGATAGAATTGTTTGATCCGTATACCGAGGAATTTTTGTCCCTTGATACGTATTTCCCAGGGCAAACAATGCCTACAGGAATTGTTTCAGGTATATATGTGGAGTCCAGTAGTAAAGTGTGGATATCTACGAAAAATGGACTGTATTTTTTGGATAAAAATGCAGGAGTAGTAAGTTGTATTTTAGAAAATGTTTATATCAATCGAATGAATAAATGTGCTGAAGGTTTTATTATGGCTGAGGTATTGGGCAAAGGTTTTACATTGATTGATCTTAGAACTCATGAAGTAAGTTATCTTGAAAAAGATGGGGCTAATAAAAGAAATCCTGTCAATGATATTTTTATGGATAGCAAAGGGAGAGTTTGGTTAGGAGCAGATCTTTATAATTTCTTTGTGTATGACCACCATTCTCGACAGATTATACCTGTAAAAATAAAGATACCATCGGGAATATATTCGGATAGTGGGCAAATCCACACTATTATTGAGTATAATGATACAACATTGGTATTAGGAACAGATAATGGGTTGTTACCTTTTAATACCAATAATATGGTATTTTGTAGTAATTCGGATGGATTTTTGGCAGATCGACTTTTATACCATCGTATAATGAGCGTTTATAAAGATGGAGATGGTGCATTCTGGTTTGGAACTTTTAATAAAGGGTTAAAATATTATAATCCGAACCATTATTTATTTAAGTCATATGATTTGGCTACGGATAAAGGTTTGCCAGTAGGCGTAGTAGGTAATATTGTAGAAAATAATGGCGTTATATGGATTGGACATGAACGTGGATTGAGTTTATTAGACATGAAAACGGATAAGACTTCTTATTTTAATATTCAGTCTCATGTGTTACAGAAAAATAAAGATAGTGAACTTTATTATATTTTTAAAGAGAGGTCTGATTTATTCTATTTCTACTTGTTAAATAGAGGAACTTATATTTTTGATTTAGAAAAAAGGAAAGACTGCAAGAGGATTAGTATCCCTCCTACATCTCAGGTCAGAAGCATGGTAAAAGATATGGAGGGTAATATATGGATTGCAGAAGAAAATCTTTCTATTTATGATCCGAAGACAGATGAAATAAAAACTGATTTGATAACCAACGAAAAAGGTTTGACCAAATATATGTTAGCGCAGGAATTGTTGATGAGATATAATGGTAATATTTTAATTGGTAGCCGTACGAATGGAGTATTGGAATATTACTATGATAAGTATATTCCTGGCTGTTATCTTATGGCGCATAAGTTGGATATAGAACCATTGGCCAATAAGAATGTAAATGTTCTGTTTGAAGACCATAAACATAATGTGTGGATAGGAACGTATAGTTCAGGATTGTATTGTTGTAACATTGAAAAAGGAGAATATGTCCTTTATAATGAAGAGAAGGGCCTGATAAGTAATATGATTTGTGGAGTTTTAGAGGATGAGAGAACGGGACATATATGGGTTTCCACTGTTGCGGGAGTTTCTTCTATTCATCCGGAAACGGGGAAAATTTTAAATTATTCTTATAAGACCGGTTTTCCGTTACAAGAAGTATCTGTTCATTCATTTTTTAAAGCATCTGATGGTAAAATATACGTAGGAGGAATCGACCGTATCGTTTCATTTGATCCTAGTTTTTTTAATGCGATGTCAGATACTCTTTCGGTGCATATAACATCGATAAAGACCTTAAATACGAAAGCTGACCCGAAGACACAACAATATACCAGTACTGCGGCTCTAAAGAATGTTCATTTTTCTTATTCTCAATCATCGATTGTCATTAAATTTTCGACTCAAAATTATATTTATCCGAAAGAAAACAAATATATGTTTAAACTTGAGGGTTTTGATAATAATTGGAATTATACAGACCGGCCTGAGGTAACTTATAGTAATTTGCCTGATGGAGAATATACATTTTTAGTAAAAGCTTGTAATATTGACGGAGTTTGGAGCCCGATAGTTACAGAACTGGATTTTGTTATTCATCCTCCTTTTTGGAGGACTATATGGGCTAAAATATTTTATTTTCTTGTAGTATTTGCCTTATTATTGTTTATAATAAAATATATTATTAATCGTAAGACGTATAAATACAAACAGCAGATTGCCCAAATAGAAAAAGATAATATAGAAAAGTATTATCAGTTAAAACTTGACCTTTTTACTAAATTTTCTCATGAATTACGTACACCGCTTACATTGATAATCAGTCCGGTAAATGATTTGATGAATGATAAATTTTTGCCTGAAAGATTGCAGTATATTGTACGTACTATTTATAAAAATTCAAAACGGCTTTTATTATTGGTTAATCAACTTCTTGATTTTAGAAAAATAGAACATGGAGCTATGAAACTTTCGATAAGTAAAGTTCCAGTTGAGAGTTTTATTTGGGAACAAATAGAGAATTTTAGAGAACTTTCTTCGAAGAAACAGATTACTATACATTATGAAAACTTATATAAAGAGGATAATGTTTGGTTTGATGTTGAAATGATGGAAAAAGTTATATCAAATTTACTTTCAAATGCTATAAAATATACGGGAGAATGCGGCCAAATTAGTATAAGAAGTTATGAGTTGAATGAATTTTTTTATTTTATGATTAGTGATAATGGTGAAGGTATTTCGGAGGAAGATATTCATCATATTTTTGAGCCGTTTTATCAAGTTCACCAAGGAACGCACAGCGGTATGTTTGGTTCTGGTATAGGATTGAGTTTGGTACAATATATTGTCAAATTGCATGGTGGAAATATTTGGGTAGAAAGTGAAAAAGGGAAGGGTACTACATTTTATATTTCTTTATTTTTAGGTAAAGAACATTATGTGGAAAATAATTCGGAAATTGTCGAAGGAAATTTCAAGGATGTGATATCACATCCGATAAAGGAAGAAACATTGTTTGACGAAGAAGAGGTTCTGCCAGACTCGTCTTTATCGGATAGGTCCAAATCTTGGGTATTGGTTGTAGAAGATGATGCCGATTTGCGTTTGTATATAAAATCTCAACTGGAAAAGGACTTTTTTATTTTAGAAGCTGCTGATGGAAAGGAAGGATATGCTATAGCTCTTGAACAGCTTCCAAATCTTATTATTAGTGATGTTATGATGCCCAATATGAGTGGTATAGAAATGTGTGATAAAATAAAAGATGATATCCGTACAGCACATATTCCTGTAATATTATTGACAGCCAAGGTGATGAATGAACATATTGAGGAGGGGTATGAGCATAAAGCTGATGATTATATTTTGAAACCTTTTGATGCACATCTTCTGAATGTCCGTGTTAAAAATATAATCCAAAATAGAGAAAGACTACGTCAGTTATTTACTACCCAATTGTTGACTCCAGGCCTAAGTGAGGAAGATGAGGTTGTATCACAAGATGATTTGTTTATGCAAAAACTGATGGAGTTGGTTGAGAAAAATATTTCTAATTCAGATTTTTCAATTGATGAAATATGCCAGAATTTGGGAATGAGTAGAGCCCAGTTTTTTAGAAAGACAAAAGCTATATCAAATTCTACTCCTAATAAGCTTATTTTACAATTACGAATGAAAATGGCAGTGAAATTATTACTTAAAAATAAATTGTCTATATCAGAAGTCGCTTATAAGGTAGGGTTTTCGGACCCTGCTTATTTCAGTAAAACATTTAAGTCCGTATATAATATTTCTCCAACAGATTTTTTGAAAAATCGTCATGTAGATAAAGGAATATAAAATGTATTTGCATTGATGATATATTATTTGATAATTTTCAATATATATTATAGGAATATTTTGAGCAAAGTATATTGTTTATTATGTATTTTGGGGGATAGTGGAGGGATATTTCATCTTGTTTTTTAGAAAAAGGAATGACAGTTTGTATAATTAATATGTTGATTAATAGCGATATATTTAGCTAGATACTATTTTCCATGATTTTGATACTATTTTCCAATAGGGTTATACGTACTCATTCTATTTTTGTAATAGCAAGGGAAAAAGGAGATTTTATTGTTCTTTAGATGAAAAACATGATTTTTTTAAGTTGATATAATATTTATATAATAATATAGTAAAATTTGAAAGTAGAGCAAGATAAAAAACTTTTCTTTCAGATGTTAACCTTAAGTTTTATCGAAAATGAATTTATCAAAAATTGTAATTAATCTGTTCTTGTTGTTTTTCTGTGTTAGTTTGGCTGCCCAGACGAAGCAAAACACAAATGAAAGTAAGCATCAAAAAAAGATTTCGGGTACAGTAGTCGATCAGAATGGGGAATCGGTTATTGGAGCGAGTGTGTTGGTGAAAGGTAGTACGGTAGGTACTATTACTGATATAGATGGCAAGTATTCAATTGCAGCATCTTCTGAAGATAAACTGGTGTTTTCTTATGTAGGGTTTGATTCACAAGAGATACCAGTGAAGAAGAACTCAATCATTAATGTTACATTAAAAAGTACGACTAAAGACCTGGATGAAGTAGTCGTAATTGGATATGGGTCGGTAAAAAAATCAAATTTGACTACATCTGTATCAAAAATCAGTTCTGAGTCCTTA
>UMEI01013648.1_pt1 | contig 85853 bp, 69 predicted proteins | sample 1964711 | NCBI WGS metagenome assembly UMEI01 (sample SAMEA4836016, study PRJEB28245) | human gut metagenome | biome: gut microbiome; material: fecal sample | place: Denmark | collected 2008 | reverse complement strand
TTTGTGGACATTTAATCCCTGCCGGTACAGGTCAGCGTGAGTTCGATAAGATTATAGTTGGTTCTAAGGAAGAGTTTGACCGAGTTTTTGCCAATCGTAAAAATGTAACGGATTTTTAATAAGAATCAGCCGTTTTTGAAATATATTAATGAAGGTGCACTTTATCTGAGTGCACCTTTGTTGTTTAATGAAACCTTCTGGCTTTTTTACTTGTTATATCAAAAAAGAGCAATGAAAAGCAAGCTGGTATATATAATTGACCCGTATTGTATCTGGTGTTACGGCAATGAACTTATAATAAATCATGTGTATGAAACATACCACCATCGTTTAGATTTTAAAATTTTGCCGGTCGGTATGTGGAGTGAAAATAACAGGCGGAATGCCACACCGGAGTTGGCTCGTATGTTGAAGTATCAGGCACGCAAGGTATCGGATATAACAGAAGTGGTTTTTGGCAATAATTTTTTTAATTTGATAAATGATACGTCCAGAATATTCGATAGTGAAATTCCGGCAATGGCAATTACAACGATAGATAAATATTGGCGTCACTTGTCGATGGCGTTTTGTAATTTATTGTTACGAGCATTCTATTATGAAGGGAAAGATTTATCTGATAAGTCGGTTTATGAACAGTTGGCTCGGCGTCTTGAATTATCTCCTGAAGAATTTCTATATTATCAGTATTCTGATGAGATAAAATTATTGACAAAAGAACGTTTTTCGGAGGCGAGATCTCTGACTTACGAGTACCCCAGTTTGCTTTTAGTCGACTTTATAGGAGGAGTGCATCCGATATCGAATGGCTATACTCGTTATTCGGAGATTCAAAGGCGCATTAATTGTTTTCTTTGATAATAATCCCTATGGTAAGGTATTGCTGTTTTCAATAAAAAGCACGACCTTTAACATGAATTTATAAAAAGGAAATAATCGTTATGGCACATAATCATAAACATCATGTACACCAACATACACACAATATCGAGAGTATAAATTCTGCGTTGGTGATAGGGATAATATTAAATACTTTGTTTGTTGTCATTGAGGCCATAGCAGGGTTCTATTATGATTCTTTGGCTTTATTATCGGATGCAGGACATAATTTAAGCGATGTTATCAGTTTGATATTAGCTCTGCTTGCATTTCGGTTGGTGCAAATGAAACCGACATCTAAATATACTTATGGGTATAAGAAAAGCTCGATACTAGTATCTCTATTGAATGCTATTATTCTGCTGGTGGCAGTAGGAATGATTTTGTCGGAAAGTATTGTCAAGATAAGACATCCGGAACCGATAGATGGGAATGCGATTGCCTGGGTAGCCGGTGTGGGGATTATAATCAACGCCTTTACCGCTTTTTTACTCTTTCGACAAAAGGGAAGTGACCTGAATATTAAGGGGGCTTATCTGCATATGGCGGCCGATACTTTAGTATCGGTAGGTGTACTTATTTCAGGTGTTGTTATAGAATATACTCATTGGTATTTTGTAGACCCGATTATAGGGATTGTTGTGGCAGTTGTTATCCTTTATTCGACATGGGGCTTGTTGCATGATAGCTTGCGGCTATCTTTAGACGGTGTTCCAGTAGATATAAATTTGGATGAGATAAAGGGTGTATTGCTTCGTAATGAAGGAGTTGAAGATGTACATCATTTGCATATTTGGGGTATCAGCACTACGCAGAATGCTCTTACGGCACATATTGTCGTACGTTCTACAGAGAATATGGAAGAGTTGAAGCATAAGTTAAAAGAGGAATTGTATGAGCACAATATACAGCATGCGACATTAGAATTGGAGTTGGACAGTGAGCATTGTGACCATAAATGTTGTTAGGAGTTATTGATAATGAATATATGTAATATTGGAATAAAATGAAATTCTGGGATAAACTGAAAATAAATCATAACCCGAAATCGGGAGCTCTTGATTTACTGAAATATATTGGACCGGGTTTGTTGGTGACAGTCGGATTTATAGATCCGGGAAATTGGGCTACCAACTTGGCTGCAGGTTCTACTTTTGGGTATGCTTTGTTGTGGGTGGTTACTTTTTCGTCTGTTATGTTGATTATTATTCAGCACAATGTAGCACATTTGGGTATTGTTACCGGGCTTTGTCTGGCCGAAGCAACGACAAAGTATATTCGTCGGCCTTTATCTGTGCCGATATTGGGCTCTGCAATGTTGGCAAGTATATCTACTTCTTTGGCAGAGATTTTGGGAGGAGCTATTGCATTGCAGATGTTGTTCAGTATTCCTATAAAGGCCGGGTCTGTTATTATAACCATAGTTTCAATCGTTATGTTATTGACCAATACGTACAGTAAGATCGAACGTTGGATTATAACCTTTGTTTCTATTATCGGCCTGTCTTTTTTGTATGAGCTGTTTTTGGTGGATGTCAGCTGGGGAGAGGCGGTGAAGTCGTGGGTTACTCCGACTTTTCCTGATAATTCTTTGCTTATTATTATGAGTGTGCTTGGAGCGGTCGTGATGCCTCATAATTTGTTTTTGCATTCAGAAGTTATCCAAAGTCGGGAATGGAATCTGGAAGATGAAAAAGTTATAAATAAACAGTTGAAATATGAGTTCTTTGACACACTGTTTTCTATGGTAATCGGGTGGGCGATAAATTCGGCAATGATTATATTGGCAGCTTCGGCCTTTTTTAGTAAAAATATTCAGGTCGAAGAGTTGAGCCAGGCACAAGATTTATTGACTCCATTGGTAGGAAATAGTGCCGGGGTCATTTTTGCTGTAGCGTTATTGTTTGCCGGTATATCATCTACGATTACATCAGGAATAGCAGGAGCTTCTGTTTTTGCCGGTTTCTTTGGTGAGGCGTATAGTCCTAAAGATTTACATACAAAGTTGGGAACATTGCTTTCTTTTATTCCGGCTTTATTAATTATATTTTTTATCGGAGATCCTTTTAAGGGGCTTATTATCTCTCAGATGTTATTGAGCGTGCAATTGCCTATAACTGTTTTTACTCAAATTTATCTGACTTCTTCACGGAAAGTGATGGGTAAGCATGTCAATAAGTTGTCAACGACAATTATCTTGTTGTTGTTGGGGACTATGGTCACAGTGCTTAATATAGCTTTGCTTATCAGCCTTTTTTAGAAACTTAAGAAAAAAATTTTGTTTTATAGAAAATAATGCTTTGCATAATACCTCGGAGGGAAAGATACAAGAGAAATGCTAACCATAAAGCATGATTTCCCAATGTATGGTGTAAGGAATAATAAAGTAGAAAGAAGGCTGTTGACGATACTAACATCGCATATAGCATCTGCCGTGTAGCAGTAGCCCCGATAAATATACCATCCCATAAAAATGCTGAAAATCCGGCGGCAGGTATGGCCAGTGCCCAGTAAAAATAATCTTCAGATGCTATGATTACAGATGTGTCATTTGTCAGTAGTCTGAGGAAATCTTTGCCACCGATGCCATATAATAGAGTGAATGCGAGAGATAAGGCAATTCCCCAGATGAACAGCAGCCGAATCATTTTTTTGAATGCGGTTTTGTTGTTGGCTCCGATATATTTGCCAGCGAGAGCTTCGCCGGCATATGCAAATCCGTCCATGATATATGAAAACAGTGTAAATAATTGCATTAATAAAGTATTGACAGCAAGTATGATATCCCCCTGTTTTGCTCCGGTTGAGGTGAAGAATGTGGTGACTGTTACCAGACAGAGTGTACGAAAGAATATGTCGTTGTTTGTTTGAAAGAATTTTTTTATAGCACCTTTCTGGATTATCTCAGACCATAAAATTCTGATTTTCAATTTTCCGTAGAAACGGTTCCATAGAGAGAATGCCATGATTAGACCTGCATACTGAGCGATTAGTGTACCTAAGGCGACCCCTTCTACTTTCATTTTCAGGAAGAATACGAAGCTAAGGCTGGCTATGATGTTGATAATATTTTGGGCTATTGCGATAAACATGGGAAAACGAGAGTTTTGCATGCCGATAAACCAGCCGGAGAACCCATATAAACCTAATACTGCTGGTGCTCCCCATATGCAAATGCTGAAATAGGCAATCGCCAATTCTTGAACGTCGTGGGGAGCATCGATGAATGTAAATGCAAGTTTTTGTATGGGGTATTGAAGTATAATCATCAGGAAAGAAATGCAAAAGCCTGTTCCGATGGCTCGAATCAGTATTCGAGTAACTTCATTCAAATCTCTTTTTCCGTATGCTTGGGAAGTCATGCCACTCGTTCCCATTCTAAGAAATCCGAATAACCAATAAATAATATTGAACATCAATCCTCCTACGGCAATGGCTCCGATATAAGCCGCAGAACCCAGATGTCCTACGATAGCAATGTCTATTAGGCCTAATAATGGTACGGTGATATTTGAAATTATGGAAGGAATAGCTATCTGTAGAATTTTTCTATTCATAAATTATTGAATGGAATCAGAATGATATTTGATGTTTTCCTCTATGGACTGAAATATTGGAGCAATAATAAAAAGATAGGAGTTATGAGAATTTATTTCTTGGAAAATATGTTTTTCTCATCGCTTTTGATTTATCTTTTATAGCCAAAAGGTCAACCATGTTACTGGTCTGGATTTATATTTGCTGCAATCCGGAATCTTCCTTTGTTATTGGAAAAATTCCGGATTTGTTTAGGACTTCCCTTTTTTGGGGCAGGGAAGGAGCTGTTTCTTTTAGGTAGAATTCTATTTTGAATTCTTGATATCAGAATGATTTGAACCCCATGATTTCTTTTACCTCACGGAGTGTTTTGGCTGCACTCTCACGAGCTTTTTCAGCACCGGCTTTAACTACCTTTCTCATGTATTCGTCATTATTTTGAATATCGAGAATACGTTCACGTATGGGAAGGGTGACTTTAAGGATATCCTCAGCCAATTGTTTCTTCAAATCTCCATAACGGATTTCGCAGTTATTATATTTTTCTTCAAAATACTCGACGGTATCGGGAGTTGAGACTATTTTGAGAATAGTGAATAGATTCTCAACAGGTTCGGATTTGGGAGAATTAGGAACCTGCGGACCTTCATCCGTAACGGCACGCATTACTTTTTTCCGTAATGTTTTTTCGTCATCTATCAGATACACACAATTTCCTTCAGATTTACCCATTTTCCCTGTTCCGTTTAAGCCGGGTATTTTTATGGATTCGGCACCAAAGTTATAACTGGCAGGTTCGGGGAAATATTCAACGCCATATATGCTATTGAATCTTCGGGAAAACCTTCGAGTCATTTCTAAATGTTGTTCCTGATCTTTACCTACCGGTACTTTGGTCGCTTTATGTATCATGATATCCGCAGCCATCAGGGTAGGGTAAGTAAGTAACCCTGCATTTACATTTTCAGGTTGTTTACGTACTTTTTCTTTAAATGATACCGTACGTTCAAGCTCTCCGACATATACATGCATGTTCAATAAAAGATATAGTTCCGGAATTTCAGGAACATCACTTTGGATAAAGATAGTAGAAGCTTCGGGGTCAAGCCCGGCAGCCAGATATTCTGCTAAAATGTTTTTGACATTTACATGGAGAAGTGCGGGATCAGGATGTGTCGTAAGAGAGTGTAAATCAGCAATAAAGAAAAAACAATTATTTTCATATTGCATTTTTACAAAATTGCGAAGGGCTCCATAATAGTTACCTAAGTGTAAATTTCCGGTAGAGCGTATGCCGCTAACAACAGTTTCTTTCATATGTATTTATGCTATTATCTTATAATTAAATTACAAATGTAGGAAAAACAGCCAGTACTGACAAATAAACGTTTATTTTGATGGAATGAGATTCTGCTCTATTTGCTTGAACAAATCAGGATTAGCAGCCAATAACGATATTCCGCGGTCGTGCCTGTATTGCTGTGCTTTACCTCCTGCTTCTTGTACAATCAAGATACCGGCACAGACATCCCATAGATGGAGATTGGGTTCCCAATAACCGTCAAAAAATCCGGCAGCTACACTACACAAATCATAGGCTGCTGATCCATAACGGCGTATACCTCGTACTTGAGGAAGAATACGAGATACTTCGGTGAGGTTGTTGTCCGGATTTGTATCTTTGTCACATGGAAATCCGGTAGTCAGGACACTTGGTCCTAATTCCTTTTTGGTTGAAACGTGGATAGATTTTCCGTTCAATAGGCTTCCTTCTCCTTTAATAGCCGTATATAACTCGTCCAAATAAGGTGCATATACGATACCCAATATAGTTTCGCCTTTGTATTGTAATCCTATGGAAACCGAAAAGATGGGTAGTCCTTGGCTGAAATTTGTAGTACCGTCCAGGGGATCTACAACCCAGCAGTAATCACTTTTGCCTGAGTGTAACCCACTTTCTTCTCCTAAAATACTATGGTTCGGACAATGTTGGGAAACTTGTTCGATAAAGTATTTTTCACTGGTTTTATCGGCAGCGGTGACTACGTCATTTATAGAACCTTTTAATTCAATATCCAAATGGTTACCCCTGAAATAGGATAGATGTATTTTTCCCATTTCTTTAGCCCATACGGTAGCCAGGTCGGCTAATTGATGCCAATATGAAATTTCTGAATCCATAATAAGTTGTTTTTTTGGTTTGAACAAAAAAAGAGTATCGTTTTTATGGTAGATACTCTTTTGTTCAATATTTATAAGTAAAGAAAATTAATCATCCTCTTCTTCCAGGTCTTCAATGGGGAGCTGGCGTTTAAATGCTTCCTTAAATGAAATTAAAGATTCCGAACGTGCTAAACCTAACGGCTGTAACTTGGAATGTATGATACTCAATAAATGGCTGTTATTACGGGCGTACAATTTGATAAACATATCATATTGGCCTGTTGTGTAATGGCACTCTACGACTTCCGGTATTTTTTGGAGCTGTTCGAGTACGTCTTTGAATTGGCTGGGATTTTGTAGATAAAGACCGATATAAGCACAAGTCTCAAATCCTATTTTATTAGAATCGATGGTGTATTCAGAACCTTTTATAATTCCGAGATTTGTCAGTTTCTGTACTCGTTGGTGAATCGCGGCTCCGGAAACATTGCATTCACGTGCAACTTCAAGGAACGGAATACGGGCATTAGATGCAATCAGTTTGAGAATTTTATAATCCAAACTGTCAAGTTGATGGTGTCCCATATACTTAATTTCTTATTTTTAGTCTATGTTTTTTATTTACAATAATATACAAAGTTAAATAGAAATGATTACATATTCAAAAAATCAGGGCAAAATTTCTTCTTTTTTTAAGGAGAGGAGCTGAAATTGTTATTTTTTTTAGGGGTTAGTAATATTTATGCAAGGTGTATCAAGGTATATAAATTACTAATCATTTGGGAGTTTCTGTTATAAATGCTATCTTCGTGAAGATACATAATAAAAAAGAGTATGATAAGTAGTGTTCTTGTAAAAGCAGAAGATAAGGAAATCCTTTCTTTCATAAGGCGAGTGTATGAAGAGTCTTTTCCGTATGACGAACGGCGAGAGTTTGAAGATATAGAAAAATTGCTTCGAGAGAAACCGGAGTTCAAGATGATTGCAGTTTATGCAGGAAAAAATCCTGTAGGTTTTTTATCATTCTGGGAGTGGGATTCTTTTATTTATGCTGAGCATTTTGCTATCGATTCCAAGACAAGGGGAGCAGGATATGGTGCTGAAGTACTTAGAAACTTTTTGGGGCAAACGTCTAAACCTGTAGTTTTGGAGGTAGAGAAGCCTGAAGATGATTTTAGTCGTAGACGTATCGGTTTTTATGAACGTTTGGGTCTTAAATTGTGGCCTGATTGTCATTACATCCAACCTCCTTATGATGATAAGAAGAAGCCTATGGAATTATTGCTGATGTCATATGGTGCTCTGGATATGAATAAATTGTTCGGTGAAATCAGAGATATATTGCATACTCAGGTATATGGTGTAAAGGCAGGAGAGTATATATAATAGATGAATAAACGGGTGTTGAGTTTCCAACACCCGTTTATTCATCTTATACGTATATTTTTGTCTAAGAAACGAAGGGACAACCATGCCAGCATTTTCACTCCGGTTTTTAACGCGGATTCATCAATTAGGAAATGGGCAGTATGTTGTTCTCCGCATTCGGGATTGGATGGTCCCTTTACTCCGAGGCGGTAAAATGTCGAAGGAATCCTTTCTGCGAAAAATCCGAAATCTTCTGATGTCATTCTTTTTTTCATTTCGCTTACGTGGTTATCGCCCAATAACTCTTCTGCAAATTTCTTGGCACTTTCAGTAACAACCGGGTCATTGACTACTGCAGGGTAACCGTCCGGGATATGTATATCGCAAGAGCAGCCATAAGCTTCGGCTGTTGCCTTGATTGTATTTTGGATAAGTTCCTTTAACCGGATTCTTTCTTTTTCGTCCATACAGCGGAAGGTTCCGGATAGTGATACTTGGTCGGGAATAATATTGGTGGCCCCATCAGCGATGAATCTTCCGAAGGTGAGGACTGCAGGGACAAATGGATTTCTTCTGCGACTGATTATTTGTTGTAAAGATACCACTATTTGAGAAGCTGCCAGGACAGTGTCGTTTATATGATGAGGCATAGCACCGTGTCCACCTTTTCCTCGTATTGTGAGGTGTATCTCGTCGGCCGATGCCATAACACATCCACTGCCGAATGCTACATCACCGCAAGCAATGTCCGTGTTTGTATGTTGGGCAATCATAATATCCGGTTTTATATCGTCAAAAATACCCTCTTGTAACATGAGATTAGCCCCTCCAGGAGCTTTTTCTTCTCCGGGTTGAAATATGAGTAATACCGTACCTTCTATAATTTCCCGTATCCGATTCAGTATCATTGCAGCTCCGAGTAGGCAGGCTGTATGTGCATCATGACCACATGCATGCATGACATGGGGATTGACCGACCGGAAAGGGACATTGTTGCCCTCTTCGATAAGTAAAGCATCCATATCTGCTCTTAAGCCTATTATTCTGGAAGTGGGATTCTTTCCTTCGATACGGGCAAGTATGCCGTACCCTCCTATATTTTTTCGATAAGGAATATTTTCACCTTGGAGTATTTCCTCTATGAAAGCCGCTGTTTCTTTTTCAGCGAAAGATAGTTCGGGGTGTTGATGCAAATGTTTGTAAATATTTATGACAATATTTTCTATTCGGTTTGCCAGCATTTCGATAGTTTCTTTCATCTCTTTGTTCAAGAATAGTTTTTGCAAACTTATATATTCTTGGTTACTCAGCCAATATATTCTTTGTTTTTTCGTTAATATAATAAAGGCTATTTCCTTTTTCGTTAACATGTTAAAATTCTATTTAGAATATTTTTATATTAAAAAATGTTTTATATTTGTTTTACAATTGAGGGCATTCCTCATATTGAACGGTTAAAAAAATTAAAATGAAACTATTTCATTATTTGTCGATCATTGTTTTTATGGTAGGGGTATTGTTGACTTCCTGTGTAGGGAATGTTCCCCCAAAGAGAATTGTAACCGTTACTGTATTACCTCAAAAATATTTTGCAGAAAAAATTGCAGGCGATAAATTTGAAATTAATTGTGTTGTGCCTAACGGAAGTAATCCGGAAGCTTATGACCCTTCGCCGTCGCATTTGGTATATGTAGGCAAGAGCGAAGCTTATTTTAAGATAGGGCATATCGGGTTCGAAGTTGCATGGCTCGATAAGTTGTTGAACAATAATCCTGATATGAAATTGTACGATACGTCTGTGGGTGTGAAACTATTGAGTGGTACACATGGGCATGATGACCCGGAACATGTGCATAGCGAGACATTTGACCCTCATATTTGGAGCTCTCCAAAGCAGGCTCGGATCATTGCTCGTAATATGTATAATGCTTTTGTAGAACTTGATCCGGATAATAGGAAATATTATAAAAAAAATTATGATTTATTACTATTAGAAATAAATCGGGTTGATTCTGTACTGACAAAGAAGTTAGAAAAGGTAAAGGGTGAAACATTTATTATATATCACCCTTCTTTGAGTTATTTAGCTCATGATTATGGATTACGACAGTTAAGTGTGGAGTATAATGGTAAAGCTCCTTCTGCATATTATATGAAACAAGTCGTCGATACAGCTCGGGAGAATGATGTAAAAGTGATTTTTATACAGAAAGAATTCGATGTGAAACAAGCCGAAACTTTGGCAGAAGAACTCCAGTGTCGTGTAGCACAGATAAATCCGTTGAATTATAATTGGAGTGAAGAATTAGAAAATATAGCCTATGCCCTTACTCAGGAATAAAATTATAGAAGTGGCAGACGTGTCATTACGATATGAGCGTCTGCCGGTTCTTACCGATATAGACCTTACTGTTTTTAAAGATGATTTTTTAGTAATTACAGGCCCGAATGGTGGAGGTAAGACCTCTTTGTTACGCATTATTTTGGGATTGCAGTTGCCTTCTCGGGGTGCAGTGCACTTTTATAGAGAGGGGCAGCTTGCACATAATTTGAATATAGGATATTTACCTCAGAAAAATGTGATTGATTCGCGTTTTCCTATTACTGTTTCTGAGGTCGTTTTTTCAGGCTTGTCCGGGAGTAAAAAAATTTTTTCACGATTTACGGAAAAAGAACAAGAACAAGTAAAGAAAATGCTTTTGCTGATGGGACTTGCCGAGTTGAGGGATCGTCCTATTGGGCAATTGTCAGGAGGACAATTACAGCGTACACTTTTGGGGCGAGCTTTGGTTTCTGACCCTGAAATATTGATACTCGACGAGCCTTCTTCTTATGTGGACAAAGCATTTGAGACTCGGATGTATGATTTGTTAGGGGAAGTGGCAAAGAAAGCCACAATTTTGTTGGTTTCCCATGAGTTGAGCCGAGTGACGGAGATAGCTAACCGAGTGGTGAGAATAAACAAGACTTTAGAAGAGATTCGATAAGGAGATACACTATTCCTTTAAGCTTTTCGATATAAACCTCCGGGAAATGAACGGACCAGGTTCTTGAATTCCAGTTCTAAAAGTATGGATAGTACTTGAGACGAGGGTATGTTCCCGTAAATTGCCAACTGGTTTATATGACATTCTCCCTTTTCTTGAAGTAGAGTTAAGATTTTTGATTCGTTTTCGTCAAGTTCAGGAAAGAGACTTTGTTGCACCGGCGGCTTATTTGTCAGACGTTCCCAACACATGGCGTTGATAAAATCGTCAATAGAAGTAATTAGGGCAGCTTTGTTGTGGGCAATAAGCTGGTTACAACCTTTTGAATAATCATCGCAAGTACGTCCTGGCACAGCGAATACATCTCTGTTATACTCCATTGCCAGTCCGGCAGTAATAAGTGCTCCGCCTTTTTCCGCTGATTCTACGACAATAGTGGCGTCGGCCATGCCTGCAACGATTCTGTTGCGGGCTACAAAATTTGCTTTGTGTATGGGTTGTTGAGATAAATATTCGGTCAGTACACCCCCATTGGTGACCATTTCAGCGGCATATTGTCTATGCACTGGCGGATATATAGTCTGTAACCCGTGGGCAAGTACCCCGACAGTAGGAAGTTGGCAATTCAAAGCGGCCCGGTGTGCAGCAATATCTATGCCGTAAGCTAAACCACTTACGATAAGCGTATCCGGATATACAGAAGCAATAGCCTTGATAAAGTCATCACAAAATCCTCTGCCATAGTTTGTTGCATGTCGTGTACCGACAATACTGATGACTCTTTGAGCATTGAGCTCTGCTTCCCCTTTGTAAAAAAGTAAGATAGGAGCATCTATGCATTCTGTGAGTCTGGCAGGATAAGATGTATCGGTAAAGAAGATAGCTTTGATTTGTTTTTTTTCGATAAATTCTATTTCCTTATCTGCGATTTCTAATGCATTCTTACGTGCTTGAGAAGAAAAGATGTCTCTTTTTATTCCACTGACGGATTGAAGTGCTTTTTCGTTTTCGAGAAATAAGTTTTCTGCGTTGCCGGTATATCCCAATAGCGTTTTGGCCAGCATTAGATTCATCCCTCGAATACAGGTTAAAGCTATATTGTATCGTAAAGTAGTAGAATAATTCATCTTTTTATAGATAATCTTTAAAAAATGGAATCAGTTCTTCTCCTCGGCTCAGTTTTCCATTGTTTATACAAACAGTTTCTACACGGGCTTTAGCGCAGATTTTATCATCGCTTTTTCGATAAATGTCTTGATAAAATACAAATTTAATACCTTCTTTACGGACATATAGTTTACATATGAACCAGTCTTGGCTGTGAAGTGAATTTTTATAATCTATTTCTATTCTGTTTACTACCGGTTCGATACCATTGTTTCTTAAATCGGTAAAACTGGTTCCTGCCCATTGTAAAAATTCATGGCGTGCATGTTCGAAATAATGTTGATAGTTAGCATTGTTTACAATACCTTGCATATCACACTCATAATCCCGGACCTTCATTTCATATTCGAAACAATATTTGTTTTCAGCCATAATCTTACATTCTATTCTGTATATACCAAAGGTGCAATACGACCTATCAGCTCGTTTCCTAAGTTTGTTTTATCTTCGATGTGCTTGTTGACTGTCTGTACAAACGGATTACTATCAAATACTCCTCGTACCTGCTCGAAATCGGTGTTTTTTTGTTGAGAATTTCCGTCTACTCCAAAACCGGTTTTAGCTGTCATGGAAAATTCTTTTTTAGCGTCGGCATACAACATTTCATCGAGGCTTACAACAGCATCTTTCCATATATTGACGATTTCGGTAATATCTTCTGCCGTGATTTTCGATATACTTTTTCCATACCATTTTTGCATTACTTCATAAGCCCAGGTCCATTCCAGGTCATAATAATTTTTATGTAGTTCGGCAAATGTAGAGTGAATGGTTTCGAGTGATGTGATAATCCCGGTTTCGATACCTGATATCAACTTGTCTATTTCAGCTTTGGGTGCAATAAGACCCGAAAGGTCGAGCCATTCACCGGAACCTCCTTCTATGGTCGGTTGTAGCCGCTCTCTGATTTCTTGATTGCTGTTGAAATGAGTTTTTTCAAGTCGCTTTATAATGGAGTTTCCTAAAAACTTGTTGATAGCTTTAGAATAGAGGGTAATACCTTTGACCAATGAACTGTTTTTGATACAAGCACTTTGGTAAGAGTATACTTCGGATGTCTCTCCGGAACTCTTTTGTAAAGACCGTAGTACGTCAATCGCTGTAAGCATTTTCTGTATAGTGTAAGGGCTGAGCAGATTGAAATTGATGCAATCGAGTTTTTCCGGGTCTTTGCGGTTGTCTCGTTTCGGCCATTTGAGGGCATCGCGTATGGTACCGACACTACGAAGGTTTACGCCTGGTACGATGTACGTTTCAGAACCTTTTTCTATCAGGTAAGAGAAAGGTAAGGCCGAGGTGTCCGGATGACGTACATGTCGTCCCATGACAAGAGAGAATGCTCCGATTTTAGCAGGCCACAAAATATAAGAATCGCTGGTGGTTTTGGAACCTCGCTCTACGACACCTTGGTGTATGGGCCCTAATTTATACATGTGGTTGCTTTGGTTGGAACCACTGCCTGCGTTCAAAAATGAAAACATACCGGCGATGAGCAAGCTTGATTTGTGCATCGAGACAGTATAAGGGCCTGCGAATATAGCGCATGCCTCACCGTTTTCACCTTGACAATTACTAAAAAAGAGAGAATCGTGTGCTGAAAAAAGATGGCTGAGAGAGCAGCCTTGTCCAATAAAACATCGTAACATGACGACACCATCGCTTATATGCGATCCGGAACTGATGATAAAGTCGTCGGCCATTACATTACATCCGATGGTAACTGGGTCGGTAGAATTACTGTTTACCGTTCCATTTTCTAATTTAGATGTCCCGTTTATTATACAACAGTCTCCGATACATACATTTTTGATGGTTCCGGTATTGATAATGGATACATTTTCCCCGATATATCCGGTTTCGGAAGACACCTCTGATGCATAATCGTCTATCATTTTTTTCAATTTTTCGATGAGTATGGGACGGTGTCTGTACATTGCAATAATGTAAGCCAGGTGGGCCGACATTTTATTGTAAATAGGTACTTCGCGACCGCCGGTCTCGTTTAGGACCGATACTTCAGTACCATTTCCAAATGTGCTTTTTCCATCGACGAGTATTACATTGACGTTCTGGATGAAGGTGTCATTACCGATAGAGTAATTGGCAATATAGTTACTTACATTTTCTATCAAGACATTATTTCCTAATGTGCAGTTATGCAGACTTACATGTCTCAATCCGCTGTGCTTTTTGAATCCTCCGGGTAGAGTGAAAGATTTTTCGAATACACCCATCTTTATCTTACCGGAAAACCGGGTGTGGAAAATATGCTCTGGATTGAAGTCTTTGGCAACATCGATAGAAGACCAGTCGTCAGACATGCACTGTTGGTTTTTGAGTATATCTATTTCTTTGATTGTTAGTTTTCTGAACGATTCGCACATTTTGTGATAGTATTTGTTATATGATATTTTTAATAATAAGTATTTATTCTTCTATGCTGGTATCATTATCATCATATTTCTGATATAAGAAATCATTGTATGGAAAGCGGGTGACATGTATTTCTTTTACTTTGTTATAAAGCATTTCTTTCAACTCGTCGATATTTTGTTTTTCTTTAGCGGAGATAAAGATACAGTTATCATTCATTTTTGCCATCCAGGTAGTTTTCAACTCTTCTAAAGAAATATTTTCTTTGGTACAGGGTGTCAAGTCATCGGCGTCCTTCTCTATATAAGAAAAAGCGTCCGTTTTATTGAATACTATAATCATGGGTTTATCGGCTGAGTCACAAACTTCATGTAATGTACGATTTACAATATCTATCTGTTCCTCAAAAGCTGGATGAGATATGTCTACGACGTGAACGAGTAAGTCGGCTTCACGTACTTCGTCAAGCGTTGATTTGAACGATTCTACCAGATGTGTCGGTAATTTTCGGATAAAACCGACAGTGTCAGATAATAAAAATGGCAGGTTATCGATGATTACTTTACGTACGGTAGTATCCAAGGTTGCAAAAAGTTTGTTCTCGGCAAATACTTCAGACTTGCTAAGTAAGTTCATCAAAGTAGATTTACCTACGTTTGTATATCCTACTAAAGCAACACGAACCATTTTGCCCCTGTTTTTTCTTTGAATGGCTTTCTGCTTGTCTATTTGTTTTAGCTCAACCTTTAATCGAGCTATTTTATCAAGGATAATACGCCGGTCAGTTTCTATCTGAGTTTCACCGGGGCCACGCATACCGATACCCCCTCGTTGCCGTTCGAGATGTGTCCACAATCGGGTTAAGCGAGGTAATAGATATTGATATTGAGCTAGTTCCACTTGACTTTTTGCATGCGCAGTTTGAGCTCGTTTTGCAAAAATGTCAAGAATCAGGCTGGTACGGTCTAATATTTTGACTTGCAGTTCGTGTTCGATATTTTTTAATTGCTTGGGAGTCAAGTCATCATCGAAAATAGCCAATCCTATTTCGTTTTCTTCAATATATGTTTTTATTTCTTGTAGCTTTCCCGCACCGACAAATGTTGTAGGGTTAGGATATTCGAGTCGTTGTAAAAATTTTTTTACGGGTTCGGCCCCTGCTGTTTCTGCCAGGAAAGCCAGTTCGTCCAAGTATTCGTTTGCTTTTGCTTCGTTCTGGGCTTGAGTAATGATACCTACCAGAATAGTACGTTCGGTCTCTTGTTTGGTGAGAATAAATTCTTTCATCTATAGATAATATCGTCTTAATGTTGCAAATATAATGGATTTGCCTGTTAAATTGTTCTTATAGTGTCAATAAACTGTATGAAAAAATATGAGTAATAATAAATTATTCCTGAATAAAAGTATATATCCCCGATTTTGTATCTTCTTTGTGAAAATGGAATCCCTCCCATTCAAAAGATTTTATTTCTTCGGGGTTCTCTATTCGATTTTTAATAATATAACGAGTCATAGCTCCACGGGCCATTTTGGTGTAAATGACAACCGTAGTCGGTTTTCCTCTCTTTATAATTTTAAATTCAGGAGTGATAATTCGAGTTTGGTTTTCTACCAGTTTCCAATCGAAGAGAGATTTCATTTCATGGCTGGCCAAATTGAATAATATTCCGCCGTTTTTTATAATTTCCTGTATGAAGGGACGTGTCAAACGTTTCTGCCAGAAATCGAACATGTTTTCAGCTCCCAGTTCAGGAATGGTTACATTCCCTTCGAGACGGTAAGGCTTGATAGTGTCCATGGGGCGTAATAGGCCGTAACAGAATGAGGTTATCCGTAAATGCTCTTGTGCATAGGTAAAGTCCTCGAGTGTAAAATTTTTCGGGTCGATATTTTTAAATACGATACCGGTATATGCCAGTAATGCCTGTAATGATGGAGTTTCGTTGGAATGAAATTCATGAAAACGTAGAGAATTTTCAGCTGCAAGTCGCTCGGGGACATGAAGTATTTCTTTTAATTCGTTTACAGAATATTGAGATAAGTGGAGTATAATTTTAGAAGCCTCTTTTTGGAAAACAGGATTGGTAGATGCCGGAACCTGTATTTTAGAATGCTTGCTCATTGTTTTTGCACAGGAAAGCAGTATCATCATATTTTTATCTTTTATAATGTTGGCTTTATAATATACAAACTTAATAAAATCCGCTAAATTTTTGTATGTTTGGAGAGGTAAACAAAAAATATTAATATTACTAATACTTATGAAACGTATTATCCTCTCATTGGCGTTTATTTTTATAGGACAAATTTTTTTGTATGCATCGGACATTCAGAAGTGTAAACAACAAATTATTGATTGGCACCTTTCTTCTATATTTTCGGATGAAGGCCTGACTGATGAAATAATTGCTCTTACAGATAGTGGTTCGTATATCGATTTGTCAGTGAAAGAATTATTTTTAAATATTCGGTTGCCTGAACAAATGATATATCATTGGGTAGAAACTCAAACAGAAAATGGATATTGGAGGGATATTGATTATCGTGATAAAAATCCAAGCGGTTGGGCTCCGTCTTTTCATGTAATGCGGCTGTTCCATTTGGCAAAGGCTTATCAGTCTCAGCAGATGTCTACTTATCATTCAGATAAAGTCTTGGCAGCTTACATACGTGGTCTGCGTTTCTGGGTATCGTTCACGTTGACTTGTCCGAATTGGTGGTATACGGAAATAGGGGTCAATAAAATGTTAGGTCCGGCATTGCTTTTGATGGAAAATTTACTTCCTGAAGATTTGAAAATACAAGGTGTGGAACAGTTAAATCGGTCGAAGATAGGCATGTCAGGGCAAAATCGTGTTTGGTTGGCAGGGAATGTTGTGTATAGGGCATTGTTACAAAATGATGAAATCCTGTTGAAGGAGGCGCGAGATGTTATTTTGTCTGAAATATATATTACAACGAAAGAGGGCTTGCAACCGGATTATTCATACCATCAGCATGGGCCTCAGTTACAATTTGGAAATTACGGATTGGCTTATGCTCTGAGCATGACTTACTGGACAAGAGCTTTCAGAAATACACAATTCTCTTTTCCGGATGAAAAAATACGGATTGTCGGCAATTATATCTTGAATGGACTGAATAAAGTTGTCTGGGGTGGATATATGGATTATAGTGCTTGTGGACGCCAATTCTTTAAAAATGCCCAAAGGGGAAAAGCTTTGGCTTTAGCCCAATCTTTGGCAGATATGTCGGTGGTAACAGACACTGTAAGTGCCCAGGTATACAAGATAGCCTATCGTAATATTTTGATTCCACCTTCGTCGGTTGCTCGGGTGGAGGGAACGATGGCTTTTTATCGTTCAGATATGCTGGTAAGCAAAGTTGGTGATGCATATTTTTCTGTGCGATTGGCATCCCCATGGTCTATAGCGACAGAAGCCGGTAATGGGGAAAACTTAAAAGGGTATTATATGGGAGAGGGAGTAACATCATATATGCGTAATGGTAGTGAATATGAGAATATTTTCCCGTTTTGGAATTGGCGTCGGTTACCCGGTATAACTGTTCCGGATGATACAATACCGTTACCGTTACTTACTTGGGATGGATACCGGAATGATTCGACTTTTGCCGGGGTTTTGTCTTCTGGAACGGCTGGAGTGGCAGCGATGATTCTGGGGCGTGATGGGGTGTCGGGAAATAAAGGATATTTTATTTTAGGTAATCGGATGTTCTGTTTGGGAAACAGCTTGCAGACCCAAGCTGGGCAATCATTGATTACGACAATAAACAGTACTTATTTAGAAGGTGGGATGCGATGGAGGACTGGCAATAATAAAATGGATAGAGTAGATGATGATTTTTCTGCCTATATTCGAAAACCTGTGATTTTGGAACATAATGGATGGAGGTATTATATTACGGAAAATCAGACATTGAATGTTGCCATTGCTCCGTCTCAAGGAAGTTGGCATGAGATTGCAAGGTTTTATGCTGATAAGGTAAAGCAAGACACGTTATTTACTGTAACATTGAATAACGATAGTGGAAAGTACGAATATATGGTTATGCCTGCAAATGATAATAATCAGGAGATTGATTATTCACAAGTGAAGATAACAAATACACCTTTGGTTCAGTTGGTTGAAGATATAAAGGACGGGACTGTCTGTGGCGTTTGTTATCGACCGGGATTATTTCCTTTAAAAAAGTCTTTGTTGAAAGTCAGGTACATTTCACTGTCAGGGCAGGCTCTGTTCATATTGCAAAAAGAGAAAGACGGAGGTTTGAAAATTTCTTTGTCCGATCCTACCCGCAGGCAAAAGTCTATTTCGATAGGATTTAGTGGACGGTATAAAAACGGTCTATATGATAAACGGAAAAATATTACTTTTTTTGAAGTTGAATTTCCTCAGGGGGATAAAGCAGGAAAGGAAGTGTCTGTTTTTATTAAGAGGTAGATTGATAGATAACAACAAAGAGGCATAAACCAACCGTTTTGCCCCTTTGTTGCTTGCTGTGTTAAATTTATACCGGCTCTATACCTTGCTTGGCCAGAAGCTCAAGACCTACGTCTTTGAGTTTGAATTTTTGTATTTTCCCACTTCCGGTCAACGGAAATTGGTCTATAAAGAATACGTATTTAGGTATTTTGTGCCGTGAGATTTTTCCTTTGCAAAAGTCTTTGACGTCACTTTCCTGCAAAGTTTCACCAGGCTTTAAGATAATGAAGGCTCCTACTTCCTCTCCATATTTTTTTGAAGGTACCGCGGCTACTTGTACATCTTTTATTTGAGGCATCTGGTAAAGAAATTCTTCTATTTCACGAGGATATATATTTTCACCTCCACGTATTATCATATCCTTTATACGTCCGGTTATTTTGTAATTTCCTTCCGGAGTTTTTACACCTAAATCTCCGGAATGGAGAAAGCCGTTTTTGTCGATAATGGCGGCCGTAGCTTCAGGCATTTTGTAATAACCTTTCATAATGTTATATCCACGGCAACACATTTCTCCCTGTACACCTACGGGGCACTCTTCTAATGTCTCAGGATCGATGACGCGAACATCTATTTCCGGCAAATTGCTACCGACAGTAGATGCTCTTACCTCTAACGGATCGTCCACTTTACTTTGTGTCATACCCGGAGAAGCTTCGGTAAGACCATATACACTTGTAATTTCACGCATATACATTTTGTCCATTACTTCACGCATCAACCATTCGGGACATAATGAGCCGGCCATGATTCCGGTACGTAAAGAAGAGAGGTCAAACATATTGAACATCGGGTGGTTCAGTTCGGCTATAAACATTGTGGGAACCCCATATAATGCCGTACACTTTTCCTTGTGTACCGAAGCTAATACTACCAGAGGATCAAAACGTTCGAGCAATACGGCACAACCTCCGTTGGTGATGATGGCCATCATCCCAAGTACTATTCCGAAACAGTGGAAAAGAGGGACAGGCAGACAAACTCGTTCGTTTTCGGTGAATTTCATACTTTGCCCGATGCAATACCCGTTATTGGTAATGTTGTGATGAGTAAGCATCACTCCCTTGGGAAAACCTGTAGTTCCTGAAGTGTATTGCATATTTACAACATCGTAGCAATTGAACTTTTTCTTTTGCTCTTCAAGTAATTGGTCTTCCATTGTACTACCCAACAACAATAGCTCAGCAGTATTGTACATACCTCTGTGTTTCTCTTGACCTATATATACTACGTTGCGCATATAAGGCAATTTTTTGCTTTTCAGATTTCCACGTTGAGAGGTTTTCAGTTCAGGTAACATGGTGTAAGTCATTTCCAGATAGTCGGTATCGAATGTACCGCTGGAAATGCAGAGGGTGTGAAGGTCGGCATTATCGACCAGATATTCCAGTTCGTGCTGTTTGTAGTTGGTATTTACCGTGACTAAGACCGCCCCTATTTTGGCTGTTGCAAAAAGAAAGGTATTCCAGTCGGGAACATTTGTAGCCCATATACCTACATGGGAGCCTTCTTTTACACCGATAGCCATAAGCCCTTTGGCCAGATTATTTACTCGTTGGTTAAATTCGGAATAGGTAAATCTCAAATTTCGGTCAGAGTATACGATAAATTCTTTATCAGGAGTTTTTTCGGCCCAATATTCCAGAAAATCTCCCAATGTTTTTTCGAATAACTGCATAGTTAATGTCTTTTTAAGAAATTATACAGGAATATGAACAACAGCCAATATTTGAGCATTTTGGTTGTTATAGGAATGCACATGGTGAGGTACTATAGAGTCGTAGTAGATACTGTCTCCCGCCGAGAGCTGATAGGTATCTTTCCCATAATTGATTTCAATAGCTCCCTCCATGACGTAGATAAATTCCTCGCCTTCATGCGATGATAATTCGTAATCATTCGGCTGAGCTGGAGAGATATTGATGATAAACGGCTCCATATGCCGATTGATTTTCGATTTGGCCAGGCTCAAATAATCCATATGTTTACGGGCACCGGCAGTATGGGTAGTGAATGAGACTTCGTCCTTTTGCTGTCCACATCGAGTAATGACCGGGCCTAATTCCTCTTGGTCATCTAAGAATGTCCCTAAACGCACACCTAAAGCCCGAGCGATCTTTACTAATAAAGCTAAAGCGGGGAGGTCCGTATTATCTTCAATATGGTTGATTTGTTCTACACTTAAACCGGATTGTTGAGAAAGTTCCTCTCGACTCATATTCTTATTTTCACGCAGTGTTTTTATTTTTTCACCTACAGTGCTGTTATTACTCATGTCTCTTATTTTGAAGATTTTATGTGTGTTTATATTGTCAGTTAAAAAAATATGTCCGGCAAAATTAAGAAAAACTTTATTTGAAAAGAAAAAATTAGAGATAATTTTCTTTTTATATTGTTTGATTTTTGAGAAAATAAATAATAATATGTAAGAAAAATAATATAAAAAATTATGATTTGTATTATTGCGGGGTGATTTTATGATTTTAATTTATATATAACAGGCTTTTGGATATTTATACTTGATAAACAGTTTCTCGGTCCGGTACAGTTTGAGAATTGGGAAAGGAATAATCTTTTTATAAAAGAAAATGAAAACTTATGCCTCCGGAAAAATATTTTCCGTTTTGGAGCATGGCTAAAAGTGAAATGTGCTTAAATAGTAATATATCAGCTCCAATATTGATTTGTCGGGATGCATATTCAGCTATGAATTGTAATGGAGGATAGAAATGTGGTCGATATGTCATCCCCCCTGTCAGGCCATTCCATAAAGCATTATCCGGTCGTAGAAAGTTTCGATATGCGATGTGGAATCCGATTTCTTCTTTTTTGATATGTATGTGTTTTGTCAAAGCAATATAGAAGTTGGAAAAATAGTTGTTCGCATTTTTTTTTGCATCACCGAAAGAATATACGTCATTACCTCCTAATGCAATGGACGGATACCATTTTTTTTCTGTGAGCAATCTGAATTTTACGGATAGTGACCTGTCTTGGTTTATGTGTCCATCTTTAAGTTTCATGATAGTACATATATATTCTATTTCCATAAATGGTAAGAAAGTAACTCCGATAAAATAATTTCCGCTGTTGTAATTGAAAGTAGCGGGGAGTGTTTCTTGATTGAGATAATTTCCTCCGATAATGGCTGTACCGTCGGGATACATGTCTGCCGATGGGGAACGCAATAACCCTGAAGCCCCTATTATCTGCTGAGCCGACAAATCGAGCTTGGCACAAAGACAGATTATAATCAAAATAAATATTCGTACAATAGTTGTTCTCATTTTCTTTGCCGGGTTATTTCGGATTGTATGAAATATGGCTGAAAGTTTGCCGAGGCATTACTTTCACCAGGATGTACTCGATAATATACACAAGAATTGCCATCGTTGTATGTATTATAAGTCAGTCTGAAATGACTGGCAGGAGTAATTCTGAATTTCTTTTTACGTATTTGCTTGTATGGAGGTAGAGCTATGGCTATTTTGAATCCTCCGTTTAGTTTTAGCCGGGAGGAATTTACCAGATAATTTCCTTTTGATGTTTTCTGCACATAAAAACCGATGGTAGCATATCGAAAATGTCGATTTAGTTCTGCTGTTACTCCATAATCTTCATACAGATATTTGCCGGCATATAGAATAGCATATAAGTTGAAATGAGGTTCGTAATAGGAGATTCCCAGCCGGCCGGTCACTCTTCCCGGTGTACTGGCTTCCCATTTTGTCCGTAAGGCAAAGTATCCGGTAAGGCCCATTTGGGCATGTAGTCCCCATCTGATGTTTTTGAAGGGATGGAACAGTTGGGCGTCGATGCCATACCGGTCATATTCAAAGGTCCCTCCAGATACAGAAATAAAGAATTGTTTGGGCAATCGTATTTGCTGAGTTAGAGTAATAAATCCGGGTCTGATGCGGGCGTACCGTTTCCCATAACCATTATATATAGGAATGACAATTTGCCCCACAAAACTTAGCCCTTTGGTCAATGTAAGTTCTATAGCCGGAGATAGATTAAAGACAACTTCGTATAGCCGGTCTGTGCGGTAATTCCTGTATAATAACTCCGGATAAATGACTATATCGGTTTTAAAGTAAGATGAGTTGTGACGTTGGGAATGAGTACAATTTTTATTATAACCTTCAGGCAATTTGTATCCTATTTCCCATGGACCGGTTTTAGAACTGGTCATAGATATATAAGGAATACCGTTTCTCAAAAATACAATACTTTTCCGTTTCTTAGATGTATCTGCATTAGAAATGATATCCAAAGCTTTGCGTGCGGCGATACCGGGTAAGTATCGGGCGTTGTTTTCTACTGTAAATATTTGATAAATAGAATCTTCGCATACAGATACATTCTCGAACCCGGACTTAACCAATTCCGGTATTTGTGCCGAAAGTGTATTTACAAGAAATAACGGAAGCAGAAAAATGGATGCGATACAGAAAAATATCTTTGCCATTTTAGAAAGCCAATTTTGATTTTATAAAAACGAAATAATACGGCTTGACATACGGTTGTAACAATATAATTTTTTGAATTTCTTTTTCTTTTAAAATTTGCAGAGGTTTATTTTTGTTTTGAAAAAGGCTCATCGTTTCTTGTTTCAACTTGCGTAAATTTTTTAGTGACTTCCTTAATTTTGTCCTCCGCTGTGTTGTTCTCTGTTTGTCGCTGATATGTTAAACTCGCAATTCCCGGCTTTACGAACCACTATATTAGCTTTTTGAGTAGCTCCATCGACTAAAAATTCTAATGGGAAAGTAATTGTTTCGAAGGATTGTTTCCCTGTTACAGAGAGTTTTATTCCTACTTCTATACCTTTATTGACAGGGAGGAATCCCGTTGCATTGGTTATACCTGGCCTGGAAGAAAGAGTATTGGCTATAGCTTCGTCAACAGTCTGGATAGCTGTCGGGTCTGAGATTCCAATGCTTGCGAGAGCTACGTCGGGAGCAGTTGAGTATTCCCATCCTCTTTCGTATGTATAAGGTATCGATTCTACATATATAATGGCTGACCCGTCTTGGTTATCTATCCCGTTGATTGAAAGAGTATTTGTGCTGATTTGAGTAGATGCGGATAAATTAGGTACTATTTTATAGGCGGAAAAGTGATATACGGGGACTTGATAATCTCCGTTTTCGTCAGTTGTAACCGTCTGATTTTCTTTTATCCAAGAGCCGTTCTTAAGAGAGTATAATGATAAATTCTTGAATGATATTTTGGGGGATTGTTGTGTAATTGTATTTCCGACTTTTAAAATCATCGGCTGGGAAAAAGCAAGTTCGGAAGGTTCGAAGTTCATTGTTAATAATGTAATCGATTGTTGGCTGTTTTCCGCTTTGCTTGTAACGATTGGAGCTGTAATATTGGCAATAGGACTGGCAATTATATTTACAGGTTGGGCAAAACTTTTTGCTGTCATTACGGGAATATCCAGAGTTACGGGAATCTGAGCTAAGTTATTATTTTTTCCGGTTTCAGTCGTTGTATTTATACTTATTTTTTCAGTTACAGATTTAGGATCTACCCATACAGGTTCGACAGCCTTTGTCATCATTAATGAGATGTTTTTGTGTTTCGACGTTTTCCCCTGATCGATATTTACAAAAGCAATGGCATTTGTCTTTCCGGGGGCAGAAGCTGTTAATTGATAGTTTCCGGCATCTTTTAGACCAGAGAGAGAAAAGGTTCCATCAGTTTGGCTGTTTGTCGAGTACGTTTTGTCTGATAAGGTACATACGATATTTGCATTGGCGATAGGCTCTCCTTGCACATTGGTAACTATACCATTAATGCTGTGTTGGGTTTCTATGGTTGGAGGGGTGACATTTATTCCATTATCAGTTTTATCTTTAGAATTACATCCATAGAAGGAAAATACCAAGAATAGAGAGACTTCTGCGATTTTTTTTAGGATATTTCTTTTCATGTCTTTTATTGTAAAAATTATTAATTGGACAAAATAGTTTGACTATATAATAGTTTTTACATATAAAAGGTTTAAAAATCAGAGCATATTTCTTTTACTTTTAAAAGAATTAAGTTCTCTTTATAAAAAGCTATTTTATCAGTCTTTATAAAAGATAAAAATCCTATCAGAATTTATTTTTTCTGATAGGATTGTATCATTAAATAAATGATTTAATAAGTAAGATATAAATTATAATTAGGCCGAATTTTACCATCCTGAAGTTGCGCCTCCACCTCCTGAGCGTCCACCTCCAAACCCGCCTCCTCCGAATCCATCGCCTCCCCGGCGTCCACTGGGAGGTGGGACTACGATCATGGGGATAATATATTGTTTTCTGACATCTTTTAGGCAGTGGGCACAATGATATCGTTTTTCTCCGGTTCCTGTCGAGAAAGGTGTCGGAGCAACTAAAGTGCTGTCACTTACCAGAGAATAGGTCTTGGCATGGCAATATGGGCATTTAGAGTATTTAGTGTACATATTCTCATAAGGGAATACTTTTATATTATTACAATTGTCACAAAGCCATACGTCATAGTCTATCGAGTTTAGTTTTTCTTCTGTGTTTTCTTGTGGAGTCAGATATTTGTTATCTTCGTTTTCATCTAATTTTCTCATTTTTTGTCCGCAATGATCACATGTTATTTTAGAATTGCGTAAACGTCTTAGCTTGCTGATGAGCCAAATGTGGACAAATGCAATAAGGAAAGGAAAGATAAAAGCAAAAACTAATGTACTGCTTTTATAGGAAACTAAGGCTCTGTATTTTTCGTAATTGTTACGATTTTTAGTAGCATTCGAGGAGTTGCGTATCAATAAAATGTAAAACAAAGAAAATAAGATAGATACAATTACATAGTATAAAATGGGTTTGCTCCAGTCATTTTTTCCCGTTGTGGTAACTTGGGTCATTAATTCTTTTGCTGTTTCTGGATGGGACAGGATATCTTGTATTTTTGTCAGTCCTTCTATCATCCCTTTGTTGTAATCTGCTTTCTTAAAATAAGGGAGCATATATAAAGTCTGGATTCTTTTGCAGATGGCATCGGGCAGAACCCCTTCCATACCATATCCTGTCTCAAAAGTGATTTCACGTTTTTCGAGGACAAAAAGTATCAATAGGCCGTTATCTTTATCTTTTTTTCCGATTCCCCATTTAGCAAAAAGATTTGTGGCAAAGGGTTTTATTTCTTCATCTCCGATGGATTGTACAACCACAACCGCTATTTCCGAAGAAGTCTGTTCTTGGATGGAGAGAATGATACGATTGAGCTCGTTGACCGTAGCAGGGGATAATATACCATCGGGGTTGGATACGAAATCTTGAGCATTGGACAAATGTACATTCGGGATATTATCAATTGTATACACTGTGGTGTTGCCCACACATATTGACATGTATAGGAAAAATGAAAATAGTATACTGAAGAATCTTTTCATATTGTTGATAATTATAATGCTGGCAAACTCATGCCGTTGATTTTACGATATAAGTCAAGTGCATAAACGTCGGTCATCCCTGAGATATAATCAATGACCGCTTGTGTGCGATTATAGAGGGACTCGGCCCTCATCTCATATTGTCCGGGCACTTTGTTTAATAATAGTTGAGAATATGCTTTTTGAGGATACATGACAGCATCGATTAGTTTGTCGAGTAATACTGAAATAATCCGGTTTCCGGCAAGTTCGATATCGAGTACATCGGATGATTTGTATATGCTCTCATAAGCCACACGAGTACATTCTTTATAGGCTTTTCTTGGAGTTTCATCGATAAGATTAATTAAAGGACCCTTTACCTCTCCTCGCAAAAGCTTATCTTCGTCTTCACAAAAAATGCGAGAGCATTCGTCTACCAGCACTCCTACAACACAAGAACGAAGATATGCTATCTGCTCGTTGACGTCGGTAACGATATTGAGAGTCTCTTTTATGTGTTCGAGCCGTTCTTTTTCAAAAAATCCAAGAAATAGTTCTTTTGTCTTTTCTGTCGTTAGAATTCTTAATTTATGGGCATCTTCTATATCCATTACTTGGTAGCAAATATCATCGGCGGCTTCTACTAAATAGACCAATGGATGGCGGCAGTAACGTATGTCTTCACCTCCATATCGTATCATACCCAGTTCGTCTGCAACACGTATAAAGTCAGCCTCTTCAGAAGAGAAAAAACCGAACTTGCCTTTAGAACTGGCTAAGGTCGAAGAATATGGATATTTTACAATGGAGGCTAACGTAGAGTATGTCATAACGAACCCGCCTTCCCGCCGACCGTTGAATTGATGAGTTAAAAGTCGGAAAGCATTTGCATTACCTTCGAAGTGAGTTAGGTCAGTCCATTCATTTTTTTTCAGCTCCTTTTCAAGTATCATTCCATTGCCTTCTGAAAAATAGGTGGCAATAGCCCTCTCTCCGGAGTGCCCGAAAGGAGGGTTTCCCATATCATGAGCTAAGCACGCGGCGGCAACAATGGCTCCGATACCTTGTAATTTATGTACCCAAGGTTCATCTTTATATTTATCGATTAATATAGTGGTTACATTGTTACCCAAAGAACGGCCTACACAAGAAACTTCTAAGCTGTGGGTCAATCTGTTATGTACAAATACACTACCTGGAAGCGGGAATACTTGAGTTTTATTTTGCAACCTTCTGAATGGAGCAGAAAACACCAGACGGTCATAGTCTCTTTGAAAATCGGAGCGGTTACGTTTTCTTTCGTCGTGGTAACGTTCCAATCCGAAACGTTTTGCCGAAATTAATTTGTCCCAGCTCATCTTTTGTATATAATCCATAATAATTTTTCCCTTAAATACCTATGATGCAAACTTACACAAAAATCCCGATATTGAGCTAATGTAGTGGGAAAATAGGTGGTATGATTTAGTCTTATCTCTACAATGAATAAATTGATTTTTATATATTTGCCTGATTTAGGGCCGTATTTTGAGAAAAGGTATCGGATTCTGTATTAAAAATAAAAAATTTGCAGGGTAATTTGGATGGTTTTAGTTACTTTCGCAGATAAAAATAGATTTTTTGTAAGAAAGTTAAACGAATATATAAATGGATGTAAAAGTAAAAATTGTAAATAAATCGAAGCATGATTTACCGACATATGGAACTCCCCACTCAGCAGGAATGGACATTCGGGCCAATCTGGATACCCCGGTTGTTTTGAAGCCGATGCAGAGAGCTTTAATTCCGACGGGTTTATTTATCGAACTTCCGATTGGCTATGAAGCCCAAATACGTCCGAGAAGCGGATTGGCATTGAAAAAGGGGATTTCTATATTGAACTCTCCGGGAACAATTGATGCCGATTATCGGGGAGAGATTGGCATTATTGTAATCAACATGTCAGAGGAGGATTTCATTATCAATGATGGAGAACGTATCTGCCAGATGGTTGTAAAAGAGTATTGTCGAGTAGAGTGGAACGAGGTATCTTCATTAGATGAGACAGAACGAGGGAAAGGGGGCTTTGGACATACCGGTGTATGCTGAGAGCTCGTTTTCCGATAGTGTTTTATTTGTTAATAATAGAAAGAATTCGGGTTTATGTATAATAAAGAGGCGATTCTGTATATATTTATTTTTATTTTTTTGTTGTCTTCTTGTGGAGTATCGAAAAAAATCCAAAGTCCCGATATGCTAAAAGAAGAAACTGATTATTTGTCTGCAAATGACCGACGTAAATTCGATTACTTTTATCTGGAAGGAACACGTTTGGCCCAAAAAGGAGAAATCGATGCGGCCTTTGATATGTTGAGGCAAGCTGCAGCAGTAGATACGATGAGTGCTTCGGTAAAATATGCTTTGGCATCGTATTATTTGCAACTGAATAAGCCTCAGATTGCTTATGATATGATTAAGGATGCGGCCAGGATAGATAAAGATAATTATTGGTATGGCATGATGCTGGCTAATTTAGCTCAAAATCTTGGAGATAACGAACAAGCCGAGAAAGCTTATCAGACATTAATAGCCAATAATCCGCAAAAGCCTGAATTGAATTATATGTTGGCCGAAACTTATGCTCAAAAAGGAGAGTATCAAAAAGCAATTGACTCTTATGAAAAAATGGAGCAGTCGATGGGGATTATGGAGCCGATTACTTTACAAAAGGTAAAACTTTACAAGGCACTGAAGAATGATGAGAAGGCTTATGCCGAAGTGGAGAAACTCATCAAGGCTTATCCTCAGGAAATTGGTTATTTGATATTGTTAGGTGATATCTATCTGAACGATAATAAGGATGACAAAGCTTTGGAAATGTATGACAGAGCTGAAAAAATGGAGACGGATAATGGATATCTACTGGTATCGAAAGCCAATTATTATAATAGGAAAGGTGATAAAGAAAGGTATTTAGGCGAAATACGTAAAGCTTTGTCGAATAAAAAAATCGATGTTGAGACTAAAGTTAAGATATTGACCGATTATCTTTCGGATCTTTTACAGAAAAAGGAAAATTTAGATCAGGCTTATCAATTATTTTCTGAGTTGGTAGATATGCATCCTCAAGAAGAAAGTATATATAGCTTATATGCCGAATTTTTATTATCACAGAAAAAATATAAAGAAGCAGGAGAACAATTACAGGTTGCGGTCGATTTAGCTCCGAATAATAAGCAATATTGGTTGCAGCTCATGGGAGTAAATATGCAATTAGGAGAGTTGGATGAAGTTATAACTGCGGGTGAAAAAGCTCTGACATACATTCCTGATGCAGCGGAGATATATATGTATATGGGATCGGGATATGCTATGCAGAAAGATTATGATAAAGCTGTAGATATCTTGAAAAGAGGAATATCACACTTAGATGAAAATAATAATACTCTTGTGTCTGATTATTATGGACAGTTGGGTGATTCGTATTATTTATCTGGAGATAAAGATAAGGCTTTTGAAGCTTTTGAGAATGCATTGTTACACAATCCTAAGAATACTGGAGTTTTAAATAATTATAGTTATTTTCTGGCTCTCGATAAAAGAGATTTATCCAAGGCAGAACGAATGAGTGGAGATGTAATAAAAATAGAACCGGATAATCCTACGTTCTTGGATACGTATGCATGGGTATTTTTCCAACAGGGAAATTATACTTTGGCCAAAATATATTTGCAGAATGCATTGAACAAAGGTGGAGATAAAAGTGCGGATTTGCTTGAACATTATGGAGATGTATTATTCATGTTAGGAGAGGTTGACGAAGCTTTACAGTACTGGGAAAAAGCAAAGAACGCTGGGAGTGAGTCAGAAGTTCTTCCGCGGAAAATAAAGGATAAGAAATATTATGAAAAATGAAGTATAGGTTATTTTTATATATTGTATTAGTCGCTTTATTATTTACTGGGTGTAAATCGTCAGAAAAGGTAATATCAGAGTCTGTAAAAAATATATCGGGTGAAAAGGCTCATTTTTCGACATTGTTAGATAATTATCCGCCTTATGCTTCTTTTTCGGCAAAAGCGAATATTGCGATAGCTACACCGGGGGGGACTTTATCATCGAAGGCTACTATCCGAATCATTAAAGATAAAGTCTTGCAGATTTCTATACAACCACTGTTAGGTATAGAAATGGGACGTATACGTATTACGCCTGATAGTATATTTGCTGTTGATAAAATGAATAGAAGATATATTGCAGAACCTTTATCTTCATATAAAGACCGGTTACCATTTGATATACGACTTGCATCGATACAGGCGTTGTTTCTCAATCGCCCGTTTTTATTAGGGCAAGATGATTTGTCAATGAAAGACTTTTCTCAATTTGCATATACTCGGGATAAATCGTTGTGGAAGTTATCTTCAAAGGCTGGGAGCCTCGTTTATGATTTTGTGACAGATGAAAGCTGCCGTATTCAAGAGGCATCGATGGGGGCTGGGAATTATAAGATGTTATGGAAATATTCTATGTTCAATAGGCAAAATGATAGTTGGTTCCCCTCACGTATATCTGTTCTAATGCAAGGAATGAGCAAAACGGTTCGTTTAGATATTAATTATAATACGCAGGAATGGAATATGTTACAGAATCTCGATTTTAGTATTCCCGTTCAATATCGTAAGATGAATGTTTCTGATTTGATTAAAGCTTTATTAAAATGAGGCATAAGCTTTGTTACATATTATTTTTGTTTGCATTATTGGTGACAGTTCCGGCTGTTGCACAAACAAAGCAGATAAAATCTCTGGAGAATCAGAGAAAAGAGGCGTTAAAATCGATTGAGGAAACTCGTAAGATGCTTTCTTCCACACAAAAGTCAGCGATGAGTTCTTTGAATCAGCTGAAGTTGTTGACAGCAGAGATAGAGACTCACCGTCAGGTCATCCGAATTCTGAATAAAGAAATAAATGAAATTAGCAAGCAGCAGAGAGCTGTATCCGATACTATTTTTCGATTAGAAAAGTCTTTAGGACAGAAGAAAGAGAGCTATGCAAAGGCTATGCAAAGTATTTATCAGAAACAGTCCGGGTACCAAACCATGATGTTTGTTTTTTCTTCAAATTCGTTGAGCCAGTCTTATCGTCGCATTCGATATTTACGTGAATATTCGTCTTGGAGAAAAAAAGAAGCAGAAGAGATAAAAGAACAACAGGCTGTTCTTCAGAAAAAGAAAGAAAATTTGAACAAGACAAAAAAAGCCAAGACTGCACTGTTGAATGAGAGGACACAAGCTGCAAAAGATTTGCAGGTGAAGGAAACTTCCCAAAAGAATGTTGTAGCTGATTTGAAGAAAAAAGAAAAATCTTTGAAAACCGAGCTTGCTAAACAGAGAAAACAGGCCGAAGCTTTGAATAGAAAGATAGAGCAGTTGATAGCAGAAGAGGCTCGTAAAGCCGCGGAAGAGGCCCGTAAAAAAGCGGGAGATAAAACCGGAAAATCAAATAAAGGAGAAGCTTCGGAAGAACGTCGTTCCCAAACTCAGGGTGGCTATGCAATGACTAAGGCAGAAAGAGAGCTCTCGGGTAGTTTTGAGAAAAATAAAGGGAAGTTGCCATTTCCATTATCCGGACGTTATATGATTGTTGGTCATTTTGGACAACAACAACATCAAGAACTGAAATATGTCAAGATAAATAATAATGGAATAGATTTACAAACGACTCCTGGGACTTCGGCCAGAGCTGTGTTTGACGGTGTTGTAACCAAAGTGTTTGTCATGCCGGGATATAATAGTTCAGTGATTGTGCGCCATGGCAACTATTTGACTATATACTCGAATTTGAGCGAAGTTTATGTAAAACCTGGGCAAAAAGTTTCTATACGGCAATCTATCGGGAAGATATATTCCGATCCGGAAGAAGGAAACCGCACGGTATTGCATTTTCAATTATGGAAAGAGACGACAAAGTTGAATCCGGAACCATGGCTTGATAAATAAAAATTATGGAGATAGTCAGATATAACCCTGTATATTCTATTGAGTGGGATGATTTTGTTGGAAAATCGAAAAACGGGACATTTCTGTTTATGCGTCATTATATGGATTATCATGCCGACCGTTTTGCCGATCATTCCCTGATGTTTTATCAGGAGGGAAAACTTGTAGCCTTGTTACCTGCGAATGAAGCGGATTCCGTTTTGTATTCGCATCAAGGGCTTACATATGGGGGCTTTATATTAAGTATTCACAATTCGGCGGTTCAGGTGTTGGCTTTAATGGATATTTTGTTACAATATCTGAGAGAGCATGATTTTGTTCGTTTGGTTTATAAATGTATACCACATATTTATCATCGTTATCCGGCCGAAGAAGATTTGTATGCGCTGTTCCGCAAAGAAGCTCGATTGATGGTTCGGAATTTGGCTACTGTTGTTCCGACGAAAAAAATGATGAAATCAAGTCGGTTGAAGAGGGCGAAAAAAAGAGCAGAGAAAGAGTCATTGCGAGTTGAGGAGTGTGGTGATGCTGCAATATTCTGGAAAATTATAGAAGATGACCGATGGGAACAGCATGGTGTTAAGCCGTTACATACTAAAGAGGAGATGAATCTGTTGCATGGTTACTTTCCTGAGAATATTCGTTTCTTTTTGGTAAAAGATGCTTTTGAGAATATATTTGCCGGAAGTGTAATATACGATAGCAATATAGTAACTCATTTGCAATATGCAGCAGCAACGCGTGAAGGTAAAGATATTTATGCGACCGATGTATTATATTATGAATTAATAAATAGTTTGTTTCCTGAAAACGAATATTTCGATTTCGGCACGTCAAATGAAAACGCCGGTTGGTATTTGAATGTTGGCATGTCGGCTCACAAAGAAGAATTCGGTGGACGCGGTATTGCTTATGATATTTATGAGATAAATATTTAAATTCCTTATGTTCAAAGATGTATCTACATATCGGCGCATCGTAAAATCGACAGGTTTGTTTGGTGGCGTACAGCTTGTAAATATTCTTTGTTCCATAATCAAAACAAAATTAGTGGCTGTTTGGCTGGGAGCTGAAGGTATCGGAATTATGAGCCTTTATACTTTAGCGACAGAGACTGTTTCTCAAATAACAGGGTTAGGAATTAGACAAAGTGGAGTCCGGGATGTATCCGTCGCTTCGAAATCTGGAGACCATATACAGTTCGAGTCCGTTAAATTAGTTGTTCGGCGCTGGTCTGGTTTTGCCGGATTATTGGGAGCTGTTGTAACATTGATTCTGGCTCCATATTTGAGTTTGTGGACATTTGGCGACAGTCAACATATTGGGGGATTTGTATTTTTATCATGTACGTTACTGATAAATGCTCTCGTGGCAGGAGAACAGGCGATAATTCAGGGAAGCGGTCAGTTACGCATCTTAGCGAAAAGTGGAGTTGCAGCAGCTGTTGTTTCTTTGATTTTGTCTTTACCTCTTTTTTATTATTTCAGAATCGGCGGGATTGTTCCTTCGTTGATTATCGCATCCGTTTCGACATTACTGTTTCTGTTTTATTATAATAGAAAATCGGTAAAATCTTCAATACAAGTACGTCAGAGTTGGAAAGATACAAAAATTCACGGTCGTAAAATGGTCCTTTTAGGTATATATATGACTGTCAGTGGATTTATCGTTACTTTATTCAATTATTTATTTATTGCCTGGATGAATGCAAGGGGTGGAATGGCTGATGTCGGATATTATCAGGCTGGATATAATTTGATGAACCGATATTTCGGATTGATATTTACTGCGATGGGAATGGAGTTTTACCCTCGGTTGGCAGCTGTGTGCGATGACAAGTCTGAGATATCAAGACATGTTTCGCAGCAGGCTGAGATATCTATGTTTATTTTGGTTCCGACGATAGGACTTCTTTTATTGTTTAAAGATTTAGTAATCCGAATACTATATACGGGAGATTTTCAAATTGTAGAAGGCTATCTTTTATGGTCTGTTCCCGGAGTTTTGTTCAAAGCTGTATCTTGGTCGATGGGTTTTATTTTATTGGCTAAGGGAAAAGGCCCTTTGTTTTTGGTGACAGAAATTGTTTCTGCTGTGATGAATCTGGCATTGAATTTTATCGGTTATAAATATATGGGCCTTCAAGGAATAGGCATTGCTTATACATTGGGTTTTATCTTGTATATGTTATTCATTGGAATTATTTGTTTTCGTATGTTTGGTTTACGTATGAGCAAATCCTTTTATATTGTATTTTTGATTAGCTGTTTATTTTCATTGGGCACTTTTGGGTGTATAAAGTATGAATATCAGTCTTTAGCATACATATTGGTTGGTGGTGGTACCTTATATAGTCTTTGGATGTTGAAAAGACGGTTGGCATTAGGGTTACATAAATAAAAAATGTAGGGGCGTATTAGTGACTTTCCCAAAAGTCAAGATATTGTTGGGCTACGCGTATGTGATCATGATGTTTAATGACAAAACGTCTGCTGTTTTGAGCCATTAGGGGTATTTCTGCTCTATTTAAAATTAGGTTTTCGAGTTTTTTGAATATATCATTTCTGTCGGGAAGGACATTTATGATAGGCTTCAAGTCATGTTCTCCTATAAAGTCGTAATATTCGGGTTCTGCACCGCTGACTGCAATTATTCCTTTGGCCATGGCTCCTAAAGCATTGGTTGCCGGAGTGTAAGAATAGAGCTGGTCGATTAAAACGTCAGATTCATACATTATTTGGTTGTATTGTTGTAAAGGTACAGATACAACTTTTTTTATTTGACATTCTTTGGGGTATTTTTCTTTTACTTCTTGGAGAACTTCGTATAAGATGTCGGTTCCCTTGTCGGCAGCTCTGTTATGCTGTATTCCGATAAAAAAATTTACTTGCTCGAAATTTGATTTTATTGATTTAGGTTTATGATTACTGATATTTATAGGTATGGGAATGTATGCAAGCTTTTCTTTGTATATATTTTCGTAGGGGACGTAATATTCGTATAGACAAGCAATTATACCATTTGAATTTTCTGCGATTTCTATATTTAAGTCTTTTAATGGTGACGATAACCAGTTGTCCATTACTTTTTTTCTATCTCCTACTATTTCCGATTCTTTGTTTGGATAAAAATCAGAATATCGGAAAAAGTTTTTGTTTTTACATAATAATGCATAATAATAATCCGTAGCTAATGCGTCGAGGAATAATTTCTGATTGTTTGCTTTTAGAAATTTGTAAATCAATTTATTTTTCGAGGGTTTTAAATCAAGAAAGATAGGATTCTTGATTTGGACAATATCGTAATTGGTAAAGTGAGGAAGATACCTTAAAATATTTCCTATATATTTGATAGAATCAAATACGTTATGACTGTTTCTAATGAGGGATATGTCGCGTTGGTTGTTCATCCAGTTGCTCCCGTTAGATGCAACGGTAACATCATGGCCGAGAGCTCTAAGCCCTTCAGCAAGAGTCCAGTGCAAGTTGCTTGCCTCTCCTAATAATAGTATTTTCATAATATAAGTCGATATATTCTGTCTAAGAGCCCGTTTGAATTTTCCGATAGAATAATTTTCAAAGCAGTCTCGAACAAAATTTAAATGAACTCTTAGATATGACAAAGATAATATTTTATTAATCCAATTTTGTTTTCGTCAATAAATTGTATATTTGGAAATAATTGATAACATCCCAGAAGAAAAATGAAATTGCTTTTTTGTATTCCGTTAATGTGCGGTGGTGGTGCAGAACGTGTAATGGCTCTATTATGTAATGGTCTATCTGCTCGTGGCCATGAAGTAGTTTTAGCTACGGATACAAAGCAGGAAAGTTTTTATTCTTTGGATAAAAAAATTAGGCTTGTTTCTTTGTATCCGGATTTGGCACCTGGAGGAAATATTTTTAGAAAAATATATTACAATCTGTTTTTATTATACCCTAAAATACGAACAGTAATCAAAAAAGAGAAGCCGGATGTAATTATATCATTCCTATATATACTTAATCCTAAAGTTATATTAGCCAGTAGATTTTTAAATATCCCGGTAGTATCTTGTGAGCATACCAATTTCATTAATAATCGTACTTGGTTAAAAACGATTCGGCGAGTTTATATCAATAAGTTGGCTGATAAAGTAACCGTATTGACTCAAAGGGATTTTGATTTGCTCAAGGGTAAATTGAATAATATGGAGATAATGCCTAATCCTATTTCTTTCCCGGTTTGTAATGTTTTTAATGTGTTCCGAAAAAAAGTTGTTTTAGCAGTGGGTAATTTAAATGCGTATGAAGGGAAAGGATTTTTGGGCCTGATTAAGGCTTGGAGCTCTATTGCTTCGAAAAATAAGGATTGGACCTTATGTATTGCCGGTAGAGGGGGTGAAAAAAGTATGTATATATTAAGGAACTTGATTGAAGAGTGTAAATTGGAGTCTCAAGTAAAGTTGCTGGGGGAGATAAAGGATATAGAATTGTTATACCGTACATCTACGATATTTGTTTTATCTTCTAAAAATGAAGGATTGCCCATGGTCTTGATGGAAGCCATGTCCCAAGGCTGTGCTTGTGTCAGTTTTGATATATCGACTGGACCGAGAGAGATTATAGATGACGGAGTGGATGGTATATTGGTAAAGGAGAATGATTTTGGAGAATTAATGGAAAAAATTGAGTGGTTGATATCAGATGAAGAAATGTGCAGGAAGCTTGGAGAGAAGGCGATGTTGAGTATGAACAGGTATTCATTACCTGTAATTCTCGATAAATGGGAGTCTTTGTTATCTGGGGTTAGAAACGAAAATTAGTTTTCTCGGGAAAATGAAGAATAGAGAAAAATGTGACATTTATGATTCATAAAATACTTTATAAATGTTTTGAACGTTATAAGAATCCTTCATTGGATTCTTATTACAAGTTTCTTTTAGAATCGGACTTCTGGAGTTTGGAGAAGTTGGAAGAATATCAATTTTTGAAATGCCGGGATTTTTTGAGTTTCGCATACACTTATTCAGATTATTATAGAGACCTATTTGATGAATGTAGGTTTTCTCCGGCATCGATGACTTCATTACAGGATTTAAAGAATATTCCTGTTTTGGAGAAATCGACATTACTTAGATTAAATGGAAAAATACAGTCAAAGTATCCATTTAAAAAATTGTTTTTATCAGAAACTTCGGGGTCTACGGGACAACCAATGAGGTTTTACCGCAATGAGGAGTGGGTATCACAGCACCGCGCATCAATTTTTAGGGGACATTCTTGGTATGGCCTTGAACGATGGGATAGGAATGGCCTTTTTTGGGGATATAATTTAGCCCGAAATAAGAGATGGAAAATACGGATACTTGATTATTTTCAAAATAGTTATCGTTTTTTTTCATATAAAGAAGAAGATTTGCTCCATTTTATTCGACATTTAGGTAAAGCGTCTTATTTGCAAGGGTATTCGTCAATGATATATGAAGTCGCTAAGATGGTGAATCGTGGGGAGATGAAAAAGGATTTCTCTTTGAAGATGGTAAAGGGCACGTCAGAAAAAATTTATGATAGTTATAAATCTGAGGTTAATACAGCTTTCGGACAAAAACTGATAAGTGAATATGGTGCCGCAGAGGCAGGGATAATTGCGTTTGAATGTCCTTGTGGGAGTATGCATATCAATATGGAAAGTGTCATTGTTGAAGAGGAAAATGGTGAGATTATCGTTACGAATTTGTTGTCAAAATCATTTCCTATTATTCGGTATAAATTAGGCGATTCCGTTATATTAGCAGACGCAAAGTATAAATGTCCATGTGGCAGACAACACCCTGTGTTATTAGACGTTGTAGGGCGTGTCGGGTCTATTATTTATGGACGGGAGCATAAATATCCGAGTCTGACATTATATTATGTATTTAAAAATTTACTTTTAAAATTTAATATATGCCTTAATTATCAGGGAGTTCAGTATCAAAAAGGAAGTTTGGAGCTTCGTTTGGAACAGTCTGATACAGGTTATGAACCCGTACTAAGAGATGAGTTGAAAAAGTATTTTGCAGATGATTTGGATATAAAAATTTTGTATTCTCAAAGCATTCACACTTATAAGGGCAAGTTGAGAGATTTTGTATCGAAGGTAAATATAAAAGAATAACTGGGTGGAAGAAATAATCACAATAGTAGTTCCTGTATATAATCGGGAAGTTCTTTTAGAACGAACATTACACTCGATTGTAGAACAAACTTACCGGCCTTTACGCTTTATTTTGGTTGATAATAATTCTAAAGACCGCTCTTTAACTATATGTTATCAGTTTCAAGCAGAGTATAGTAGAGAAGATTTTCGTATCGATGTATTACAAGAGTTGAAGCCTGGGGCCAATGCCGCTCGAAATAGAGGGTTGAGAGAAGTTGTTTCGGATTGGGTAATGTTTTTTGACTCAGACGATGAATTGGTACCAGGAGCTATATCTCGGATTGTACGTACGATTTCGAGATATCCTCAGGCAGAGATAATAGGATTTACAGCAAAGCGGTATTTGCCAAATGGTCGAAAAGCAAATAAACGTCGTTGCTTTACAGCAAAGGTTGAAGACCAGGTGATTTATAGTATGATAAGTACACAGTGTTTTATTGTACGTACAGAGTTGTTGCGTTTGTTAGGGGGATGGAATGAGGATTTAATGGCGTGGCAAGATTGGAATATGGGGATACGTATTTTGATGCAGACACGGAGAATTGTTTGGATAAAGAGACCTGTATTGGTGAAAATACATGAACATGCAAAAAGTATTACAGGGATCAATTTTGTCTCGAATAGTGAGGTACATTTTCATACTATGGAAATAACAGAAAAATATGTTGACGAGTCATCATTGAAAAATAAAAAACGGGTGATTCATTATATTCATTTGAAAATGTTGTATTTGGCAGGAATGTACAAGTATGAAAAAAATAAAGTATTAGCTTTGAATGCTTGGAATATATTTTTGCAGAAAGAGTCTCCCTCATTCTTTAAAAAAGGAATATATTATCTCCTTTACCGTTATATAGGGCTCGGAGGTCCGGGAGGGGGGACACTGTTACGGTGGTTGTTTTAGAATTAAACAGTTTCAAATGAAACTTTCAGAGCAGACCGGGCAAAATTTAAACAAGCCTTTAGATGATATTCAAATTATCGAGAAGTTTTATATATAATTCGATGCCTTCTCTTATTTCATTTGTTTCTATATATTCATCTGCCGTGTGAGACCTGGACGAATCTCCGGGACCTATTTTTACTGAGGTGAAAGGCATCAGAGCCTGGTCTGATAATGTTGGGGAGCCGAAGGGGATGAGCCCGAGAATTTCTGCTCGAAGGATGAAGGGGTGTTCTTTCCCGATACGGGATGAATTTAATCTGAGCGAACGGGGAACTATTTCACATGGAATATTTTCTTTCAATATAGTGAGAGCATCTTGGTTACTATATAATTCGTTTGTTCTCACGTCGACGACAAAATTACACCGGTCAGGGATTACATTATGTTGAGTTCCTGACTGTATCATGGTCACGCTAAGTTTTACAGGACCTAATATATCCGAGTTTTTAGGAAATTTGAAATCCCGGAATTTTTCGATGATTTTCAACGATTTATAAATTGCATTATCTCCTTCATTACGGGCGGCATGTCCTGATTTCCCATATACAGAACAGTCTAATACCATAAGTCCCTTTTCTGCTATTGCAGGGTTCATTTGAGTCGGTTCTCCGACAACTGCAAAGTGAATAGGTGGCAATTCCGTTAATACAGATTCTATCCCGTTTTTCCCGGAAATTTCTTCTTCTGAAGAAGCGAGGAATATTAAGTTATAAGGTTGTTCTTTCTTTGAAAGATATAAAAATACATGTAATAAAGATACTAAACTTGCTCCGGCATCATTACTGCCTAACCCGTAAATCCGTCCATTTTCTTCTACAGCCGAGAAGGGATTTCGTTTCCATGCTGAGACGGGCTTTACTGTGTCTATATGAGAGTTAAGCAATATGGTAGGTTTATGGATATCATATCCGGGAGCAATGCACCAAATATTATTATTTTTCCGATTGGCATGTAATCCTTTTTCTATAATAAAATTTTCAACTTTATTGGCTGCTTCATTTTCTTCGCGGCTTAAAGACGGTGTTTCTATTAAGGTCTTTAGTAAGTCTATTGCTGAGTAATATAATTCGTCTGTATTCATATGTATATCGTACTTCCGATGCAAAAATAAGGATTATAATGATACGAAAGCTTGCCGATTGTCGAAAATAATGTAGAGAGGTATAGTATAACTTTAGTGTAAATATTTATTTTTGGAATAAAATTGAATAAAGGTGGCGAAAAATTTGTTTAATCGTTATATATGGCTGATCGATACAATTTATCGAAATGGTCGGTTGACAATGAAAGAGATTAATGAAAAGTGGATGAAGACCGACTTTTCTATGGGAGAGCCTTTACCTCTTCGAACTTTTCATAATCATCGGATTGCCATTCAAGAGATGTTCGATATAAATATAGGATGTGACAGAAGCACCTATGAGTATTATATAGAAGATGTTGAATCTCTTTTAGGCGGGAGTGTACGCAATTGGCTTATCAATACCTTCTCTGTAAATAATATATTGAATGAGAGCCATAAATTGCGAAGTCGTATTTTATTTGAAAATATACCGTCGGGGCAAAAGTTTCTTACTCCTGTATTGGACGCCATGCGGGAAAATGTGGTGCTTAAAATGACTTACAAAGGATATGCTCGTAAAGAGCCGCATGTATTTGACGTACAACCATATTTTATAAAAATATTCAGACAGCGATGGTACATGGCCGGATTTTCATTGGAGAAAGAGCAAATACGTATATACGCGTTGGACCGGATTGTGGCATTGGAAGAAACTTCAGATAGATTTGAGTATCCGAAAGATTTTGATGCAGAAGATTATATGTCTGGATGCTTTGGCATCATACGGGATGATGACATACCGATACAGCATATTTTATTAAAAGTTACGGGAGGGCAGGAAAATTATTTTAGAGCTTTACCTCTTCATCATTCACAAGAGGAAGTTGAGACTACCGAAGAGTATGGTATTTTTAGTTATTATCTTGCCCCTACATTTGATTTTTATCAGGAGATTTTGTCTCATGGAGATTTTGTTGAGCTTCTTTCTCCTGAGACGGTAAGAGATGAGATGAAGCAGATTACACAGCAGATGTCTGTATTATATGAGTGAACCGAAAGAAGGTTTTGTTGGTTATAATTATAGCAATATAAAAGATTTTGAGGAGTATAATAGCGGGAGAGAAGAATTATAAAAGAGTTGATAAGGATTTAAAACTTCTTAAAATGGATTTCATGTTGTTTTAATGATTACCTTTGTCCCCGAATTTCATTTAAATTCTATGGTAATAAAAAACTTTTCAAATCTAATCCGTCGCCAGGCTGAGAAGTATGGCAATCGCGAAGTTTTTCGTCACAAGGATTATAAAACGAATCAGTGGGTTTCTACTTCTTGGAATAAATTTGCTCAACAAGTTGATACAATAGCAAAAGCATTGGCAGAACTGGAAGTAAAGGAACAGGAGAATTTGGCTACTTATACACAAAATAAACCAGAGGGTCTAATTATTGATTTTGCAGCTTATGCCAATAGAGCCGTTATTGTGCCATTATATGCAACGAGCTCGTTGTCCCAGATAGAATATATCATAAATGAAGCAGAGATTCGCTTCTTATTTGTTGGAGAACAATTCCAGTATGATAATGCTTATGAGGCGCAGAAAGTGTGTCCCACATTGGAAAAGTTGATTGTTCTTGATTCGGATGTTAAGTTGGCAAAAGATGACAAAACATCTGTTTATTTTTCTGACTTATATAAGTTGGGTGAAGAGTCAAATAAAGCGGCATTGGTAGAGGTTCGTACATGTGCTGCAAAGGATGAGGATTTGGCAAATATTATTTATACTTCAGGTACTACGGGTGTGCCTAAAGGAGTTATGTTGGCTCATTCAAATTACAATGAGGCCATGCGTATACATATAGAGCGTTTGACAATGATTTCAGATAAAGATGTATCTATGTGTTTTCTCCCATTGACACATGTATTTGAGAGAGCTTGGACTTATTTTTGTCTTGAAATGGGAATTCGAATTGCTATAAATTTAAAACCCAATGAAATACAAGATACTATAAAAGAAGTGAACCCGACTATAATGTGTAGTGTGCCACGTTTTTGGGAAAAAGTGTATACTGCTGTTCAAGAAAAAATATCTTCAGCTAAGGGGGTACAATGCGTTTTGATGAACAGGGCTTTGAAGGTAGGACATCGTCGTAACTTAGACTATGCCCGTTTAGGAAAGAAAGCTCCATTTGGACTGGAATTGCAATATCGTCTTTTCGATAAAGTGGTTTTTAGTCGTTTGCGGAAGGCGATAGGTATCCCTAACGGCAACATCTTTCCTACTGCCGGAGCACCTCTTTCAGATACTATCAATGAGTTCCTGCATACGTGTGGGATAAATATTGTCTATGGATATGGCCTTACAGAAACTACTGCGACAGTATCTTGTTTTAATTCGGTAGGATATGAAATTGGCTCTGTTGGAGAGACAATGCCTTCTGTCCAAGTTAGAGTCGGAAAGGACAATGAAATATTGGTAAAAGGAGCTACAGTGATGAAAGGCTATTATAAAAAGCCCGAAGAAACGGCTCAGGTTTTTACAGAAGATGGATGGTTCAGAACGGGAGATGCGGGTCGATTGACTGATAATGGAGCATTGGTCCTGACGGAGCGTATAAAAGACTTGTTTAAAACATCGAATGGAAAGTACATTGCTCCTCAGGCAATCGAAACTAAATTAGGTGAAGATAAATACATCGATCAGGTAGCTGTTATTGGAGACCAGCGTAAATATGTTACGGCAATTATTATTCCGGCATATGAAGCCCTTAAAGAGTATGCTGCACAGAAGCAAATACAATATAGAAATTTGGAGGATTTGGTTAAAAATCAAAATATCCATAAGTTGATACAGGAGCGAATCAATATATTACAACAAAATTTTGCCCGATTTGAGCAAATCAAAAAATTTACGTTGTTGCCTCATGCTTTTAGTATGGAAACTGGAGAGTTGACAAACACATTGAAGATTCGTCGTCCCATTATTAATCAGCTCTATCGTGCTGAAATAGAAGCGATGTACGTATAATATTTTTAAAAATAAAAAGTCCGCAATTTTTACTTTATAAGGTTTGAGCATGATAAAAACCTTGAATGAGGTAAAGGTTGCGGACTGTTTTTTTATTATCTTCGCGACGGATTAAAAAAATAAGAAATAAATAATATTATGATTACTACCGAACAATTAAAGGAGCTTGAAGAACGCAAGTTGGCGTTGAGGAGGTATCTTTGACATCGATGCGAAGTTGATACAAGTGGAAGAAGAGGAGTTGCGCACTCATGTCCCTGATTTTTGGAATGACCAGAAGAAAGCAGAGGCACAGATGCGTAAAGTAAAAGAATTGAAGTTTTGGATTGAGGGATATAATGAAGCTGAGAAGTCGGTGGAGGAGTTGACCTTGGCATTTGATTTCGTCAAGGAAGATGTCATTACCGAAGAAGAGCTTGACCAGATTTATGCAACTACCAAAGAGATTATTGAGAATTTGGAGCTTCGCAATATGCTGCGCAGAGAAGAAGATAAATTAGGTGCAGTACTGAAGATAAATTCTGGAGCTGGAGGTACGGAAAGCCAGGATTGGGCGTCTATGCTGATGCGTATGTATATCCGTTGGGCAGAAGATCATAAATATAAAGTGACGGTAACCAATCTGCTAGAAGGTGATGAGGCAGGAATAAAAAGTGCAACCATACAGATTGAGGGTGATTATGCCTATGGTTATTTGAAGTCAGAGAATGGAGTACATCGTCTGGTACGTGTCTCTCCGTTTAATGCACAAGGTAAGCGGATGACTTCGTTTACATCTGTTTTTGTTGTTCCCTTAGTAGATGATTCTATTGAAATACATGTAAATCCGGCAGATATAACTTGGGATACTTTCCGTTCGGGAGGTGCCGGTGGACAAAATGTAAATAAAGTGGAGACCGGAGTACGGTTACGTTATAATTATAAAGATCCGGATACTGGTGAAACTCGGGAAATATTGATTGAGAATACAGAGACCCGTTCTCAATTAGATAATCGGGAAAATGCTATGCGTTTGTTGAAATCTCAATTGTATGAAATGGAGTTACGCAAGCGTATGGAAGAACAACAGAAGGTTGAGGCCGGAAAGAAAAAAATCGAATGGGGTTCTCAGATCCGAAGTTATGTTTTTGATGATCGCCGGGTAAAAGACCACCGTACCAATTATCAAACGTCAAATGTGCAAGGTGTAATGGATGGAGATATTGATGGTTTCATAAAAGCATATTTGATGGAATTTGGAGGCGAACAGTCTTAATAATGGATATTTGATGGAAAAGTTGACGATAGTAAAAGTCGGAGGAAAGATTGTAGAGGAATCGGAATCTTTGCAGATTCTGCTCAATGATTTTTCCCATATCCAGGGTTATAAATTGCTGGTACATGGTGGTGGCCGGTCGGCAACACGAATCGCCTCCCAGCTGGGCATTGAAAGTAAGATGGTAAACGGCAGGCGTATAACTGATGCAGAAATGCTGAAAGTGGTTACTATGGTGTACGGAGGTTTGGTAAACAAGAATATTGTTGCCGGATTACAAGCCTTGTCTGTTGATGCATTAGGTATGACCGGTGCCGATATGAATATATTACGTTCGGAAAAACGTCCGGTGAAAGATGTAGACTATGGATTTGTGGGAGATGTGAAGGAAGCCGGAGGAGAAGCATTATCTAAACTTATTCGGGCAGGAGTAGTCCCGGTATTGGCTCCGCTTACTCATGACGGTAAAGGAAATCTTCTGAATACGAATGCTGACACTATCGCAGGAGAAGCAGCAAAGGCTTTAGCTCAGTATTTCGATGTTACGTTGATGTATTGTTTCGAGAAAAAAGGTGTATTGAGAGACGAAAATGATGATGACAGCGTAATCCCGGAAATCGATGAGACTTTATTTAAGGAATATGTTGCCGATGGTATTATACAAGGTGGGATGATTCCGAAACTTGAAAATGCTTTTGCTGCTATTAGGGCAGGAGTAAAAGAGGTGATTATTACCCAAGCTACGGAAATTAGTTCTGGAATAGGTACTCGGATACGGTAAATGCATATCATTTTTATATCAGCCCTCAAAAAGGTATTAATTTTTATGCCTTTTTGAGGGCTGGTATATTTTGTTTTATTGGCCTATTTCGTGGATTGCTCCGGTTTGGGGATAGAATGTTACATGGGCAGGAGCTTTTTTGTTGTCGAACAAGCTGGGATCCAATCCATAAACAATACCGAATTGAGCGACTTGAAATGAATTTTTAAATACTGGTTTACCCTTATAAGTTATTTCGACAGCGGCTTTGCCCGGTATGCAGTAGGCTACACCATTTTTGGGCATTTCTTTTATGTTGCCTTTTGCGTCGACGGGGTATTCTCCTTTTTCGGTTATTTTTAAATTCATGTATACAGGTGCTCCACTTAAATTATTTTTATCTACAATTCCGATTAGGTCAGAAATTCTGAAAATAATTTCGTTAGCTGTTTCATCAGTAGGAGTCCATGTAAAATGTTTTACAACTTGCTCTGTCTTGGTTGTCCCCATAAACATAGCCATTAGAGTACTTTCTTGTTCATCGAGTTGTTGCATCATGAGCTTGAGTGCAGCACCATCTGCCGGCTTTTGGTCCGATTCTCCAGTTGACAGGTCTAGACGGCTTTCTCGAATGCGATAGATTTGCTTGGCTGCAACTTCGGCCATTTTGGCTGTGGAACCGGACATAAGCATTTCTTCTGTTAATACAGAAGCGTAATTGTTGTTTTCTAAAGGTGAGGGAGTCTTTGCCGGAGTCAATGTTTTCGCTTTTATGCTTTCTGTAATTGGTTCTGTGTTGATGGACAGTAAAAGTCCATCTTTGTTTAGATACATAAATGGAGCCGAGCCGGATTTGAATTTTACTAAATATTCTTGTCCTTTGTCCGGAATGCCATGGGATGTAACATTGACTTTGTCGAGATTCCAAAATACTTTATCCTCCGTAATTGATACAGGTACTCCTAAGTATTTCTCAGCATATTTATAATATGGTCCGGCTTTTTGAGTTGTTTTGGTAGCCGTTACTTCAATATCGAAAACGGTTTGGGGAAGGGAGTATAGAAGACCATATTCATTATGCTTTCCGGCTGTAAATTTTGTAGTTTCTTGAGCGTAACTACAAACCGAAAATAAAATGCAAAGAGATAATATACTTTTTTTCATAATTGAAATGTTTATTATTCGAAGTAATTTTTTAAGTGTTTATAAGCTTTACCTAAATGATTAATGATATCTCCTGCTGTTATGTACTCCTGACTTTGTTCTTCTGCAGCGATATCTCCTGCCAGCCCATGGATAAAAACTCCTATGACAGCTGCTTCGTGTGGCAAGTATCCTTGAGATAACAGTCCCGAGAGAATTCCGGTCAAGACATCTCCGCTACCGGCAGTAGCCATTCCCGGGTTTCCTGTACTGTTGAAATATACTTTTTCTTTGGGAGTCACTATCGCAGTATTTGCTCCTTTCAGGATGATAATCAGACGATAGCGCTTTGCCATTTCTGTTGCCTTTTTTAGCCTTTCGAGCATGTTGTCATGTTGCCCGAATAAACGGTCAAATTCCCTGATATGTGGAGTCAGTATACTATTTGCCGGAAGCTGTGATAACCAGTTGGGGTGTGTAGCCGCCATATTGATAGCATCTGCATCTAAGACGACGGGGTGTCTCATTTGTCCGAAAAGAGCTTCTATAGCCCTTGCAGTCTCTTCATTGCGTCCAATACCCGGGCCTATCCCAAAGGTTGTATAATGTTTTTGGATATTTATTTCCGTAATATGGGTCTGGCTGATATCGGAAAGAAACATGGCTTCCGGAACAGCAGACTGTAAAACAGCATATCCACATTGGGCGGAGTGCACACTGACCAGCCCGGCCCCTATATGTAAGGCCGCTTTAGTTGCCAAAACGGCGGCACCCATCATTCCTTGGCTCCCGGCTATGATAAGGGTGTGTCCGAAGTTGTTTTTATGGGCAAATTTCGGACGCTTTTTTATTAATGGTGCTATTTCATCTGTTTCAAGATAATAAAAATTAGCAGGGGTTGCTTCTATAATTTCTGGATGGATGTCAATATCTATAACTTTCCATTCTCCTACATACTCTGCGTTTTCAGGCAACATGAACGCTAATTTTGGATACTGAAAAGTAAGAGTAAGAGTAGCTCGTATAATATTCCTACTATAATTTTCTGAATTATCTTCTCCAAATAATCCGGAAGGTAAGTCTATGGATACTACTTGAGCTTTAGAAGAGTTTATATATTGTACGACAGAGGCGAAGCCTCCTGTTAAAGAAGTTCTTAGTCCTGAGCCGAATAGTCCGTCGATAACTAATGTCTGCGTATCGAGTCTGGGGGGAAGGAAATCCCCTTTTATAACCTCAATAAGGTGTATGCCTTCTATATCTTTTAAACGATCTTTATTTTTGGAACAGTCGGGTGACAGTTTTTGGAACGGGTTGAACAAATAGGTTTCTAATTTGTACCCTTCTTCGATGAGCATACGAGCTACAGCAAGAGCATCACCTCCATTGTTCCCTGGTCCTGCAAAGACAACAATACGTGTGTTACGTTGCCATCGGGACATAATCTCAAAAGTCACAGATGAGGCGGCACGTTCCATCAAGTCTATAGAACTTACAGGCTCATGCTCAATGGTATATTCATCGAGCTTTTTAGTTTCATTTGTAAAGAAAATTTTCATTTTAGGTTGACATTTGAGTGTAAAATCATATTTATTGCAAAAATAAATTATTGCAATGGTAGCAAAAATTAGATGTTTTGTCTAATTTTACGCCCGAAAATCAAACAAATATAACTATTTTTATGAGTAGTACCACAATGAAACATCCAAAAGGATTATACCTTTTGTTTTTTACAGAAATGTGGGAGCGTTTTAGCTACTATGGCATGAGGGCTATGCTGATTTTATATCTTACAAAATCGGCACTTGAAGGTGGACTGGGCTTCGATGTGCGTCAGGCCAGTCTTATATATGGTTTCTTTACTGGCTTTGTATATTTTACGCCATTGATTGGTGGGTGGTTGGCCGATAATTATTTAGGGCAAAGAAAATCGATTACAATAGGAGGATTGACGATGATGCTGGGACAATTTTGCTTAGCAACAAAAGCCGATCCGTTATTTCTTACGATAGGTCTGCTGTTGCTCATTGTGGGAAATGGGTTCTTTAAGCCTAATATTGCAGTTCTTGTAGGAGATTTGTATCCATTGACAGATAGTCGAAAAGATTCGGCGTTTACAATATTTTATATGGGAGTGAATATCGGGGCACTTATAGCACCATTGGTGACTGGATATCTCGCTGTGACGTATGGTTATCGTTGGGGATTTTTTACTGCTGGAGCAGGAATGTTGTTGGGACAGATATTCTATAATACATTATCGAATCGACTGCTTGGACGGATAGGAAAAAGCCCGGTGATAAGGAAGGATGAAAATGGAAAAGACGAGAAGAAACCTTTGACGAAAGATGAAAAAGACCGTACGATGGTTATATTTATACTGGTTGCTTTCTGTACATTCTTTTGGGCAGGATTTGAACAGGCCGGTAGTTCAATGAGTCTTTATACTGAAAAATTTATAAACAGAGATATTTTAGGATATACGATTCCGACGGAATGGCTGCAATCTGTAAATCCTGTATTTATTATAACATTGGCTCCTGCGTTTTCTGTATTGTGGAATCTTTTGTCTCGCTATCATAAAGAACCGTCTATTCCTGTAAAAATGGGTTGCGGGATGATTCTGCTTGGATTGGGATTTGTACTTATGGTCGGTGCAGCTTTAGAGAGAGAAAACTGTATATCTGCCGATGCTAAGGCAAACCTTCTGTGGCTCATAGGTGCATATTTATTGCATACTATGGGCGAGTTATGTTTATCTCCGATTGGATTATCGATGGTATCTAAGTTATCTCCTGTGCGGTTGGTATCTTTTATGATGGGAGTATGGTTTTTAAGTAGTTTTTTGGCAAATATTGCCGGAGGGGTGATAGCATCTTTTTTCTCACAATTGGGAGCTCTGAGCATTTTTGCTTCTATAGCGGTCGTATCGGTATTGCTCGGGATTATATTATTGTCGATGAGCAGTTGGCTTTCTATTAAGATGCGTGGTGTAAAGTAACTTTTGGATAGGAGAATACTATAAAAGTCTCTACATCTTTTTGCATTATTTCAAAATATTGTACCTTTGCGCATCAAAAATAATCATCACATACTACGCCGATGAACACAATACAAATAAAAGACAAGAAATTTGTCCCTTATATCGATCGGAAGAAGATTCAGGAGGCTATACAGAAAGTTGCTGCGCGCATTAATGAAGATTTAGCGGGACAGAACCCGTTGTTTATATGTGTGTTGAACGGAGCTTTTGTTTTTGCAGCAGACCTTTTCCGGGAAATAACGATTGATAGTGAGATAACTTTTATGAGAATGAAATCTTATTCAGGAACTCAATCGACTGGTCGTGTGAAAGAAATTCAAGGATTGGGAGAGGATATAACCGGGCGTACAGTTGTCGTTGTGGAAGATATTGTTGATACAGGATATACGATACAGCATATAAAGGAACAACTTAGGGCCAGAAATCCCAAAGATATACGGGTTGCTTCTCTTCTGTTCAAGCCTGAAGCATTGAAGTGTGATATTAAGGTAGATTATGTGGCATTAGAGATACCCAATGCGTTTATTGTTGGTTATGGTCTTGATTATGACGAACAGGGACGTAATCTGAAAGATATTTATGTGATATCAGAATAATAAAAATTGTAGAATAGAGATGTTGAACATTGTAATTTTCGGAGCTCCGGGCTCAGGTAAAGGAACACAAAGTGAAAAAATCATTGAGAAATACGGATTATTCCATATCTCAACGGGTGATGTATTACGGGCCGAGATGAAAAATGGCACAGAATTAGGTAAAATTGCCGAAGGATATATCTCCAAAGGCCAATTGGTTCCCGATGATTTGATTGTTGATATGTTGGCGAAAGTCCTTGATATGAATGAGGAAGCTAAACGAGGGGTGATATTTGACGGTTTTCCTCGGACTATTCCACAGGCGGAAGCTTTGAAAAAAATGTTGGCAGAGAGAAATACTGAAGTTTCAGCTGTTATCGGGCTTGAGGTAGAAGAAAAAGAACTTATCGACCGCTTACTGAAACGTGGTCAAGTATCGGGACGTTCGGATGATAACTTGGAGACGATAAAGAGTCGTTTGGATGTATATCATAACCAAACGACACCACTGAAAGATTTTTATATCAAAGAAAAAAAATATAAAAAGATACATGGCATGGGATCAGTAGATTCTATTTTCGATTCTATTGCTAAAGAGATAGACAACTTGTAATTAAAAGGATTGATACGAAAGGGACGGGATAAGACTTGACAAAAGCCTTATCCCGTCCCTTTACTTTTTTATAACAGAGACTATAAATCTGAAATCGGATAAAAATCGTATATTTGCACCCCTAAAGCATTAAATAAAATTTTATGGCGGGCTCAAATTTTGTTGATTATGTAAAGATTCATTGCCGTTCAGGAAAAGGAGGGGCTGGTTCGATGCATTTGCATCGAGAGAAATTTATAACTAAAGGTGGTCCGGACGGAGGAGACGGCGGCCGGGGCGGTCATATAATTTTACGTGCTAACCGGAATTATTGGACATTATTGCATTTAAAGTTTTCGCGTCATATATTTGCCGGACATGGGGGACATGGTGGAGCCAGCAGAAGTTTTGGAAAGGATGGTGAAGACCAGATTATAGAAGTGCCGTGCGGGACTGTTGTGTTTGATGCCGATACCGGAGAATATTTGTGTGAAGTTACCGAAGACGGTCAAGAATTGATTTTATTGAAGGGTGGCCGTGGAGGTTTAGGAAACTGGCATTTCAGGTCTGCTACGAACCAGACACCTCGATATGCTCAGCCGGGAGAACCTGCAGAAGAAAGGTCGGTAATAATGGAATTGAAGTTGTTGGCTGACGTCGGATTAGTTGGATTTCCGAATGCAGGTAAATCTACGTTGCTATCGGTTGTTTCAGCAGCTAAACCTAAAATTGCAGATTATCCGTTTACCACATTGGAACCGAATCTTGGTATTGTTTCTTATCGGGACAATCGGTCATTTGTCATGGCTGATATTCCGGGTATTATTGAAGGTGCCAGTGAAGGTCGAGGACTTGGATTAAGATTTTTGCGTCATATAGAACGGAATGCATTGCTCTTATTTATGGTTCCGGCCGATAGCAATGATATACGCTCGGAGTACGAAATTTTACTGAATGAAATAAAACAATTCAATCCTGAACTGTTAGACAAACAGAGAGTTCTTGCCATCACAAAGTGTGATATGTTGGATGAAGAATTGACCGCAGCTTTGAAAGAAGATTTGCCCGATGTCCCTTGTATATTTATATCTTCAGTGACAGGACAAGGCATTCAGGAGTTGAAAGACTGCTTATGGCAGGAATTGAATAAAGAAGAGAATAAAGTAACGACTATTACACATCGAAATCTGGATGTTAATCATCGTGTCAGGGAGGAAGATGAATTTGAATTGGATGAGGCAGATGAGGGTGATTATGAAGAATACGATTGGGAGGAATGATTTCTATTGAGCAGGAGGGACTGGAGTTATTGCAATTTGAGTCTACGTTTTTAGATAATGATGTTTTTAGTTTCGTTACAACACGAAATCAGGCAAAGATTGATAATCCTTATTCTTCTTTTAATTTAGGGTTATATTCTGGGGGAGATAGAGACGAAGTATTGAGAAATCTTAAGCAATTGGGTAGGGTTATTGGTATATCTTCTGAAAATATTTTCCTCCCTCATCAAGTACATGGAGTAAAGATTGGTGCTGTTGATGAATATTTTATGTCTCTTGATACAGACTCGAAGACGAAAGCGTTAAATGGCATTGATGCTTTGATAACCAATATACCTTTCGTCGTTATTGGGGTAACGACAGCCGACTGTGTACCGGTGTTATTATATGATACAAAAAATAAAGTTATAGCGGCCGTTCATGCGGGATGGAGGGGGACGGTAAGACATATTGTACGACAATGTGTAGAGCGTATGAGCTTGTTGTATAAAACGGGGACAGAAAATATTAAAGCTATGATTGGCCCATCTATTGGTCCCGGGTGTTTTGAAGTTGGGAATGAAGTTATTGACATATTCCGTTCTTCTGGCTACGATTTATCTCAAATCAGTTTTTTTAACCGGGATTCGAATAAGTACCATATTGACTTATGGGAGGCAAACAGATTGGATTTGGCAAATGTAGGTGTTCCCCACTCACAGATAGAGATATCGCAACTTTGTACATATACATTATCCGATAAATTTTATTCGGCCCGTCGGTTATCTGTATCTTCTGGACGTTTTGTAACAGGGATTTATCTGTCGAAGCAGTAAAACCATTTCTGGATAATCACAGTTTGAGTTCGACAACGTTTTTCATTATCTTAATTTTAAGATATCCCCCTCAGAGGGAACATAATCTTTATCTTTATGATTTATTTTATAAAGATTTTTTAATCTCATGCCATACCGTTGAGAGATATCGTGCATAGATTCACCTACTTTTACGGTATGGTGTTTGAATTGTTTGGTTGCCTTTTTGTTTTTCTTTTCGAGAAAAAGAACATTCCCCTCCTCCAAAGGATAGTCTTTGGGCAGTTCGTTATATTTGCATATTTTTCTAACACTGAATCCCATTTCTTTGGCGATAGATTCCGGTGTTTCACCGTCGCGGGCTTCGACATAAAGTAATCCGTAAGCTTTGTATACTGGTCGTAAAATAACGATTTCGGTTTTTTTAGGTTCTTTACGACTGCCTTTACGATCATACTGGTATAGTTCATACAATTCTATCAGTTGTATCAGTTTACTGGCATAGGCTTTGTCTGTTGCATATCCGCATCGTTGTAATCCACGCGCCCAGCCTTTGTAATCTGTGCTTTTTAATTCGAAAAGACAAGCGTAGCGCATGTTTCTGGTCAAGAAAAGAGAATGATCTTCGTATGATTCTTTGGGATGCCTGTATTTGCGGAAACATTCGCCTTTGGCGTCGTCATCATGATATACCTTTTGCCCTTGCCATTTATGGCATTTTATTCCAAAGTGATTGTTTGATTTTCGAGCGAGAGTACCTCTCCCGGCACCTGATTCGAGCAAACCTTGTGCCAAGGTAATGCTGGCTGGTATTTTATATTTACGTTGATGTTCGATAGCCAAATCTTTGTATGTATCTATGTATTGCAAATAAATACGGTTCTTATTTTGAGCTTCAGATATAAAGAATATACTTGAAATCAGAAGCAATAAACAAACAGAAATAAATTTTCGGAACAGCATTTTCTATATGTTTTTATTATAAAAAGAAAGATAGAGACTGATATTTTCTATCGAAACTTTGTTATATTTGTATTCTTACAAAAGCATACTGCTATGAAAGAGTTAAATATCCCTGCAAAGATAACAGTTTGTTCTTATGATGAACTGAGTAATATAGAAAAAAACTTAATAGATCTTGCAAAGAAGGCCAGCAATAAGTCTTATGCGCCATATTCTAAGTTTCAAGTAGGGGCTGCCGCATTATTAGAAAATGGGGAGATAATAACTGGCAATAATCAAGAAAATGCAGCGTATCCTTCGGGCTTATGTGCCGAGCGGGTTACGTTATTTTTTGCAAATGCCAATTTCCCGGATGTCCCTGTAAAGGCTATCGCTTTAGCGGCACAAGCAGGAGGTGATTTTACAGAGTCACAAGTTGCTCCTTGTGGAGCTTGTCGCCAAGTAATTTTGGAGACGGAAAATCGTTTCGATACGCCTATCCGATTGTTGATGTATGGTAAAGAGGGTGTTTATGTTGTAAATTCGATAAAAGATATATTGCCCTTACATTTCGATAAAAGTAGCATGGAAGTTTGATTTTGCATTTTTTTCAAAAATATTTTTTTGTTTGGGATTGCAGAATTAAAAATACGTTCAACAATTTCTAAAAAAGAAAATAGCTCTATAATATTCCGGGATAATCATGTATATTTGTAAGTACTAAAAATTGAAAGGATACCCCGATAAGATGGATAGTTATATTGTTTCTGCTCGGAAATACAGACCGTCAACATTTCGTTCAGTCGTTGGTCAGAAGGCTCTGACTCAAACGCTTAAAAATGCTATTGATTCACAGAAGTTAGCGCATGCCTATCTTTTTTGCGGACCTCGAGGTGTTGGGAAGACTACGTGTGCCCGTATTTTTGCCAAAACAATAAATTGCCTGCATCCTACGGAGAATGGAGAAGCTTGTAACGAGTGTGAATCGTGTGTCGCTTTTAACGAACAGCGTTCTTATAATATATTGGAACTTGATGCGGCATCTAACAATTCAGTAGACGATATACGACAGTTGACTGAACAAGTACGAGTAGCACCTCAAATAGGTAAATATAAAGTATTTATTATTGATGAGGTCCATATGCTTTCATCTCAGGCATTTAATGCCTTTCTTAAGACATTGGAAGAACCTCCGCACCATGCTATTTTTATTTTAGCTACTACAGAGAAAAATAAGATATTGCCGACGATCCTTTCTCGCTGTCAAATATATGATTTTCAAAGAATAACAATAGCTGATACGATTGAGCATCTGCAATATGTCGCTTCTCAGGAGGGGATAGAGGCTGAAGTTGAGGGGCTCAATATAATTGCGCAAAAGGCTGATGGGGGGATGCGTGATGCATTGTCGATTTTTGATCAGGTAGTTAGCTCTACTCGTGGTCATATAACATATGCTTCAGTAATAGAGAATTTGAATGTTTTGGATTATGAATATTATTTCAAATTGACAGATTCTTTTTTGCGGCAATCTGTACCTGAAGCCCTTTTAATTTTCGATAAAATATTGCGAAACGGTTTTGAAGCCCAGTATTTTGTAAGTGGATTGAGTACACATTTCAGGAACCTTTTGGTTTGCAAAGATCCATCGACACTATCTTTGCTAGAAGTGGGACCTTCTGTCGCTCAGCGTTATGGGCAGCAAGCAGCTCAATGCAGTAACGATTTTTTGTATAAAGCTATTGATATAAGTAACGGATGTGATTTATCTTATCGTACCAGTAATAACAAAAGGTTATTAGTTGAGTTGATGTTGATAAAACTGTGCCAGTTATTAGCTCCGGCACAAGTTGCACCTTCTGTGACATCACCTTTGCAGAAAGTATCCCCAGCTACCTCTTCAAATCAGCCTTCGGCTCCGTCTCAACCTACCGCTGTGCAGCAAATGCCGCAGCAAAATAAGGTACAGCAACCGATATCATCGGCTGCTGTGTTGCAATCTCAAGCAGTACAGCCACCAAGAGCGACGGTATCCGGTACTTCACAGTTGTCTCAGCCTCCTAAAGCACCGATGCCAAGAATGGTGCCTCCTTCTATATCTATAAAGAAGCCTCAGGTGACGACGGAGACTCAAATTAAGAAAGAAACGGGAACTGTGACGGAAATGAATAATCCGTTTACTGTAGAGGATTTGCAGAGGGCTTGGGTTCGTTTTACGCAAACCATACCGACCGAAACAGTATTGGTAAATACGATGATTAGTTGTAAACCTCAAATGCAATCGGCACTACATTTTGAAGTGGTTGTTGATAATCAGGCACAAGTAAAATTGGTCCAGGAAAAAGGAGTTTATATTCTTCCGTTTCTGAAGCAAGAGTTACAAAATACGCACATTTCAATGTCTGTCCGAGAAAGCGCACGTGCTGAAAAACAGAAAGCTTTTAGTCAGAGAGAGAAATTAAATATGATGGTTCAGAAAAATCCGTATATCCGGCAATTTGCCGATAAGTTCGGTCTTGAATTGACATAAATAAAAGGGGGAGAAAGAAACATCTTACAAATTTTCCTGTTCTGCATTTTCCGGAACGAATTGATAAGCTCCAATATCTGGATTTTCGCCTTTAGGTCGAAGTGTTCCCAGCATATCCGTCCGTAACTGGTCGTTTAGATATTCGGGATTTCCGGCTTTAATGGCGGAGGATTGGTCTGAGCTAAGACGATAATCGAATATATAATCATCGCCTGTTGCGTAGAATTTGGGGTCACCTTCCCAGATACAGTTGAGGAAGTTTTCATCATCGCTTCCTCCCAGAGTGAATAGACAATTATAAAAATGAATATTGAATCCCAACAAATCTGTCGGTTGTATCAGAGTGTAGCTACCCGAAATAATACAGTTTTTGAAAGAGATATTCAATGCTTTGTCTCCTAATGTAGAAGCATATTTATCGAGGGTCAATATCGGAGAATGAATAATATCCAAACGGTAATAATTGACTATGGTACAATGTGTGAATTCTGCTTTGCCTCCGGATATTTTTAAAACGGCGTTTCCTGCATTTGAAAACTGACAATTCCACGCGTTTATTTGACTGTCAGTTGAAGAAAATAAATTTCCGGCTGAATTATGTATGACAGAATTACTAAGTTCCAATTTGAGCTTTGATACGTCTGAAGAGTCTATCACCATGCCGTAAGAAGAACCACGCATAGATACATGATTGAGATGATTATCGTAACTATCTTTATAAAAATGTATGCCACCCCATTGCCCGGCCAAGAAGTCATAAGGCAAGGTTGGAAAGAGGTTGTCTAAGCGGTCGCCTCTGAATATTACAGGTTGGGAAACGGAACCTTCTGCATTTAATCGACCTTTTACTCTTAGTTCGGCTTTATTATGAAAGTGTAATCGTGTACCAGCTTTTAAGGTCAAAGTTACATCTGGGGCGATGATAAGACTATCGTATATTAAATATGGTTTGGTGGAAGAAAATTCAGTATCGACTTTGATAGTATCGCCTCGGAGTAAAATAGCATCTTGCCCATAAGCTTCAAGAATAATCTTTTGGTCTATACCGTTAGTAGTAAAGATGATAGCATCCTCTATTTTCATTGGCGTATCTTGCCCTGTAGGGTCTACATTGGCTTTGACAAATACGGTGAGGCTGTCTTTGCCTAGTATTTCGATATTTTGTAAATCTGGGCCTGGTTGTCCGTCGACATTTATATAAAATCCGGTGTTTCCATTTGTCAATCGGACAGATGATATATTCAAGGCTTTTGAATTATGGTTATAGACTCTGAATGAGTAAGTAGCTGTTCCTTTTTGAGTAAAAATGGTATCGAACTTTACGCTGTCGGTAGAAAATGAGAGACGGTCGTTTGGGTTGGTTGAGAAGTCTTCTTTGAAACAGCTCACAAAAGATAACCCGCACAATATTGCGATAAGGAAAAGTATAATTCGTTTTTCAGTCTTCATGTAGAAATAACGCTTTTTTATGTTGCTTATTGTGGAACAAAGATACGGAAAATGAGAAAATTTGAAAATGAAGTATGAAAACCTCAAAAGTTAATGTACTTTTGCCAAAGTAGCAATTTTATTGGGTTATGAAATATTATCTGATTGCCGGTGAAGCGTCCGGAGATTTACATGCAGCAGCATTGATGAAAGCTTTGAAGAATGAAGATAAAGACGCTGTTTTTCGATTTTTTGGAGGAGACCTCATGCTTGCAGAAGGCGGTACGCTTGTGAAGCATTATCGGGAAATGGCTTATATGGGCTTTATTCCGGTGATATTGAATTTTGATAAAGTATTGGCAAATATCCGTTTGTGTTGTAATGATATTACTCAGTGGAAACCGGATGTTGTTATTCTTGTAGATTATCCCGGGTTTAATCTTAAAATTGCAAAATTTGTAAAAATTCATCAGATTTCGCCTGTTTATTATTATATATCTCCGAAAATCTGGGCGTGGAAGGAATATCGTATCAAGAGTATTCGGAAATATGTTGACCGAATGTTTTCTATATTGCCCTTTGAGGTTCCTTTTTATCAAAAACATAATTACCACATCGATTATGTAGGGAATCCGACGGTCGACGAATTGTCTGAGCGCCCGTATCAAAATGAAACTTTTGAACAGTTTGTTGAGGAAAGCAGGCTTGGAAATAAGCCGATAATAGCATTATTGGCGGGTAGTCGGGGTGCTGAAATAAAAGATAATTTACCGATAATGATAGAGTCTGCATCAGCTTTTCGCGATTATCAATTGGTTGTTGCAGGAGCTCCTGGTGTAGAACCTGATTTTTATAATCAATTTATCAAAGGCGAAGGCGTGGCTGTTGTATTTGGGAAAACATATCGTTTGTTACAACAATCCAGAGCTGCATTGGTCACGTCTGGTACTGCAACTCTCGAGACGGCACTGATAGGAGTTCCTCAGGTTGTTTGTTATAAGATGAAAGGAGGTAAATTGGCCTATCAAATTTTTAAACGTATCTTGCATATTCGTTTTGTTTCACTGGTAAATCTTATTGCAGATAGGGAAATCGTGAAAGAATTGTTGGTACATTTGTTTACAGTAGAGAACACTCGCAGAGAATTGAGAGTTTTATTAAATGATACGCCTGAAAGACGACAGATGATTTCTGGATATAAGGAAATGGCCGATAAATTGGGTGCTCCGGATGCCCCGCAGAAAGCGGCATATCTGATTGTGGAATCTTTATCGAAAATCAGTCGGTCATAGATCGTGTATATTCGATTATAGGAATGATTTCTTCAAATGAGTGCACTGTATATTTTTCGTTATCAATTTCAATAGAAATGTTATCCTTTTGATTTGCCGATATATGAATATTTGTACAAGTATTTTTGTCGGAAACCGGCATGAAACCATTTTTTTGCAGGAGATTTTTCAACCAATGTGACAGTTCTCCCTTAGCGTCGACTCTGACGGGAGTCTGATGATGATAGATTTGGGGCCGGAAGCTTCCATTTTCTTTATTAAAAAAAATGTTTGGTCGAGAAAATAATCTATCCATTTCTCCAGATAAAACGATATCTTCTGTAAAACCACTCTGTAGACCTTTATCTCTTGATAATAGCCAGAGACGGTCAGATAACAATAGTGCTAAATCAGTATCATGAGTGGACAATAAAATAGCCTTATTTTCATCATGAGCTAATTGGTGAAGTAACAACATGATATCTATTCGGCTGGGTATGTCTAAAAAGGCTGTGGGTTCATCCAGTAATACGATAGGGCATTCTTGGGCAAGAGCCTTGGCTATCATTACTTTTTGCCGTTCACCGTCAGATAATTGGGAGACATAGTGACTGGCTTTATCGATAATGCCTGTTATCGATAGGGCTTTTTCGATAATCTCTTTGTCTTTCTTGTTTAGTTTCCCAAAAAAACCGGTATAAGGATGTCGCCCTAAAGATACGAGTTCAGCTACAGTTAGGCCTCCTGCATAGATTTTGTCTGTTAAGACAACTCCGATTAGACGGGATATTTCATATTCTTTATAATCTTTGAGAGCTTTCCCGAGCAGATAGATATTTCCGGTGAGAGGAGCTTGCATGGTACTTAAGGTTCGTAATAGGGTCGATTTTCCTGCACCATTAGGACCTAATAGACAAGTTAACTCCCCTTTGAATAAAGAAAAGTTTAAAAGGGAATGTATTGTTTTTATGTCAGCCTGATTCTGCCGGTATCCTATACTTATGTTTTCGGCTATGAATATAGATTCTTTTTTCATCAATGAAAGTATTGTATTTTCTTTTGGTTGATGATTACGTAAATAATGACTGGAGCCCCCAGAATGGGAGTGATTGCATTTAAGGGCAATAGCCCGTTTTCTCCCGGTAATATACATATGAGATTACAAAGCAGGGCAACAACAGCACCCATAAGTAAAGTAACCGGGAGCAGTATAGTATGATTGGAAGAGCCTAATAACAGCCGTGATATATGAGGAACAGCTAACCCGATGAAAGAGATGGGGCCGCAAAATGCTGTGGCAGTCGCTGTTAATAGACCGGTAGCAAATAACAATATCCAGCGGATACGCCCGATAGAAATACCCAGATTGGCAGCATAGCGCTCTCCTAACAAAAGTGCATTTAGAGGTTTTACTAAAAGAATAGAGATGAAAAGGCCGATTATAATCATAAGACTGAAAAAAGGTAGCTGCTCTCGTGATACACCGGAGAAATCACCCATTCCCCATAAAGTATATGAAAAAACGCCTTCGGCAGTAGCAAAAAAATTGATAAGAGATATGGCAGATGAGGTTATATAACCGACCATAATCCCTATGATGAGTAGCATCAAGTTACTTTTTACCAAGGTAGAGAAGAATAAGATAGTCCCCAAAATGAGTGCAGAACCCACGAATGCCCCTGTAATGATAGCCAAGCTGCCCGACAAGGAAAATAATCCGGCTTTACCTATGGAGCTTCCAAAAACCAGCATAACCAATGCAACACCTAAACTCGCTCCCGTATTGATACCTAAAATAGATGGTCCGGCGAGAGGATTGTTGAATGCAGTTTGGAGCAGGAGCCCTGATACGGATAAGGCTGCCCCGCAAAGTAAAGCGGTAAAGGCTTGGGGAAGCCTTGATTGCAGGATGATGAAAGACCAACTGCTTTTTTCCGTTTCATTACCCAGAAGGATGTTCCATACAGAACGTATGGGGATGGATACAGAACCAAATATAAGATTACATATAAATAGGATTATAATAATCAACAACAGGCAAGTCACATATATTTGTCCCGAATCTGTAGTGAATATTTTATTTTTCATTCATTCAATTTTTTAAAGTATTTGAGTGACGTATCGGATAAATGTCCGGGATGAAATATGTTTATCATATCTTTTAAAATGTAATCAGGGTGTAATGGCAAATCGTCATAATACGATGATTTTAGTGTATTACAGCCGTATATTTTTTTATTTTTGAATGCATCAAATTGATTGTAAGGTTTGTAATCTTTTTCGAGACTTTGATAAGTCAGGTCTTTTTCATTATTATATTTGATAAGCCAGATATCAGCTTGGTGGGCTTTCTCAAATACTGTTTCGAAAGAGAGAGCGATAGAGCCTGTGTGAGAATCGTTTTTCCATATATAATCGGCTCCCGCGTCTTTTAGCAAACAGGCCATGTAACTATTGCCTCCCGGTTGATACCATACAGAACTCAATTTTGTTTCGGTGAAAACAGAAGGTTTATGTACTTTTTGTGGAAGATTATTACATAATTCGTTGTATCGGGTCATTGTTTGGCTGAACAAAGAATCTGCTTTGCCTTCCTGCCCGAAAAATAACCCCAGTAATCTAATCCATTCGGTCCGGCCTAAAGGATGATTTTCCATATAGTCACTACATTCAATGATAGGTATTCCGCATTTTTCAACTCTTCCATAGCCTGTATTTTCCATAGGAGAAACAAGAATAGCCTCGGGATTTAGTTCTATTATTTTTTCTACATCGGGAGAATAAGACTCTCCAAGGTCTTTGATTTTTCCAGAAGAAAGACCTTTTTTGATAAATGGCAATGTGATGTACCGGGAGTCACAAATCCCGGTTATGGTTTGTCTTGCATCTATGGCTTCAAGCATACTGCAATGGACCGATGAATATACCGCGACATTTTTGAGAGGGATTCGGACAACAGTTCCCAAAGGGATATTGGATGGAAGTTGGGTATCACGGGGTACGAGAATGTATGTGTGTAAAATTCGAGTAGTATCCCACGGATTGAGAATTTGCACTTCAGTATAATCGGGAAATTTTTTTATAGAGAATCCTTGGGCATATGTTGTTCTATAGACTTCTGTTGATTTATTATTTTCTTGTTTATTATTTGGAGAACAGCTTAATATAAGGCAAAAAGATAATAATAAAAGAAATTTTTCCATATTATCAATATTTGAACGGGTGTTAAAAACGGAGTTAAAGATACATTTTTCTATTTAAATTTCAATATCTAAATATATGAGGCCTATATATAATATTCAGCTAAGTCTATCAGACCGGCTCGTATGGCATATTTTGTAGCTTCGTGGATAGTATTGACTTCCAGTTTACGAAATATATTTTTACGATGGGTATTGACAGTATGGAAACTAAGATTTCGAGAAGCGGCTATCTCTTTAGTCGTTTTTCCAAGAGCTATTTCTTTAAGAATATCTGTTTCTGTTCGAGTTAGCTGAGGAGATGGGGCAGAAGCCTGAATCCTATGCTCAAGTAATTGATTGCTTGCATAATTACATAAGAACCGTACCCCTTTGAGAGTATAATGTATGGCTGTTAGGATTTCTTCCTTGGAATTTTCTTTTAAAACAATACTTATTGGAAGATGATTTTGAGCGATATAATATAAGAAACCATTGCTTAGTTCAATAGAAAAAAGTAACCATGCTGAATTTTTGAATCGTTCTCTTAGAATGAGTAGTTCCTCAATACGGTTAAAGTTGAAAAGAGTGTAATCGAGTATTATTAGGGAATCTTCATTTACATTTAATTGGGAAATGAGCTCACTTTTATTGGAGGCAAAAGAGTAAGACAAGTCTTTATAATTCTTTTTCAGTAAATATAGCAATCCGGCTTTTGTTATGTCCTGATTGTCTGCCAATATTATATTTTTTATTTCATGCATGGGCTCGTGTGTTTGGAACTTTAGCCTATACAAATATAGAATTTTTGCGTGAATATCTGACACAAGAGCTGGCTATATCTTGTCATGATTTTAATGGGGTATAAATATTTCTTGAGTAAGTTTGTATATTTGTTGTGTAAAAAATGTGTATATGAAAAAAGATGCCAAACATAAAGGATGTGGAATAAAGAATGCAGGTAAAAGAAGTCGAAAGGCCCCTTCGGGTAAACGTATCGGCAAGTCAAGACCGGAAAAAGCGAATAACCAGAGAAATCGTATTTTGAATTGAATCACAGTATGAAGAACAGGGTAAAATATCGAATATGATATTTCAAACTCAATATTTTACCTTGTTTATAACAAATTTTTTTATTATTGTTCCATCAAAAAGCGTTTGAACGGAATGAACGTAGAGGGTAACTCTACACTTTTCTTTTCCCCTTTCATAAATGTCTGGAGAGTTTGGGGTATTTTTACATTTTCATGAATTGTATTTTCTACAGTTTCTAAAAATTTAGCAGGGTGTGCTGTTTCTAAAAATACACCGTTTTCTTCAGGCTGTAACGAATCTTTTAGGGCCTGGTAACCACAAGCTCCATGGGGGTCGAGCAGATACCCTGACGTTTTGTACAGTGTGTTTATTGCTTCGCGTATCATGTCATCGGTATAGCTATATCCACTGATTTCTTTACAGATTGCTTCATGAGAGTTTTTATAAAGTTCCAGAATACGTGCGAAATTGCTCGGATTACCAACATCCATAGCATTAGCTATAGTTGCAATTGAGGGACGTGGGGAGTATATTCCTGTATTGAGGTATTGAAGGAAAATGTCGTTACGATTGTTTGCTGCAATAAATCTCTTTACAGGAAGTCCCATTCTTTTAGCAAATAATCCAGCTGTAATATTTCCGAAATTTCCACTGGGTACACTAAATACTACATTTTGGGCTTTCTCTTTTTTAGCTAATTGGGCATATGCATAAAAGTAGTAGAATGCCTGAGGAAGAAATCTGGCTACATTGATGGAATTTGCCGAAGTTAATTTCATCGCATTATTTAGCTCTTCATCCATAAAGGCCGATTTTACGAGAGCTTGGCAGTCATCGAAAGTCCCGTCAATTTCTATGGCTGTAATATTTTTCCCAAGTGTAGTAAATTGTTTTTCCTGAATCTCACTGACTTTGCCTTTAGGATAGAGGACATATACATGTATGCCGGGAACGCCGAGAAATCCGTTGGCAACGGCACTGCCGGTATCTCCCGAAGTTGCCACAAGAACATTAACTTCTTTTTTCCCTTCTTTTTTAATAAAATGGCCTAATAGACGGGCCATAAAGCGTGCTCCTACATCTTTAAATGCTAATGTAGGACCGTGAAAGAGTTCAAGACTATAGATATTATCACATACAGGGATTACCGGAGTATCGAAGTTCAATGTATCGTATACGATTTCTTTTAGAACATCGGCTTCTACATCTTCTCCGAAAAAGGCTTCGGCAACAATGAATGAGATTTCTTGAAAACTCATTTCTCCGATATTGTGATAAAAAGCATCGGGTAATCTTTTTATCTGTTTGGGCATGAAAAGGCCTTTGTCTTTGGCCAGACCTTTGACAACAGCCTCTTCGAGCGTTACTTCTTGTGTTTGTTTATTGGTGCTATAATAAAACATTATAAGTAATTTATTTAAATAATTCTTTTATAAATTCGTCGTGGCTTAAGTGCCCATAGAAACCATTTTTTACACTAAATTCATCATACACTGAAACATTGTCAGGAGTTATTCCCGGCCTGTAAATCAAGAATGGGACAGGAGCCGCTGTATGTGTGCGCAGGCGACAGGGTGTCGGATGGTCGGGAAGTACTGCAATAGTTAAAGGTTCCCCTAAATCTCCGGCTTTTTCAATGATACGTTTAAGTACACGATGGTCAAGATACTCTATTGTCTTTACCTTCAAGTCTACGTCACCTTCATGCCCTGCTTCATCGCTTGCTTCGATATGCAAATATACAAAATCGTGTTTTTTCAATGCAGTCAATGCCGCATCGGCTTTCCCTTCATAATTAGTCGTATAGAGACCGGTTGCTCCTTCAACTTCGATAATTTCGAGTCCGGCATATACTCCTATTCCTTTTATTAAATCTACAGCAGATATTACGGCACCGCTTTGTATCCCATAGCGTTGTTGTAATGTCTCCATCTTAGGTTTATATCCCGGGGACCAAGGCCATATACTATTGGCCATATCTTTTCCTTGCTGGGCTCTTTTCAGGTTCACAGGGTGATTGGGTAGTATTTTCTGAGATAGGAGGATGAGTTCATTTAGTCGTTCGGCCGTTTTTTCAGCCTCTGGAACTTCAGCCTTAATCATCACAGATGCAAATGCGGTTCCCGGTACGTCGTGGGGAGGGGTACAATCTATTCTTTTATCTCCATTTTTTAATTTTAAAAGATGGCGATAAGAAACTCCGGAAAAGAAATTAACATCATTTCCTCCGAGTTCTTTTTGTAAAAAAAGGATGAGTTCGTCGGCTTCTTCATTCGAAATATGCCCGGCTGAATGATTTTTGATAATTCCGTTTTCTATGCAGATAAGATTACATCTCATAGCCATTTCTCCGGGTTCGATATTTACGCCCATGCTGGCGGCTTCGAGAGACCCTCGCCCTTCAAAAACCTGATTAAGGTCATAACCTAAAACAGACATATTGGCTATTTCACTTCCCGGATGAAATCCTTTAGGAACTGTGTCTAATTGCCCGCAACGGCCATTAGCAGCAAGCCAGTCCATTACCGGAGTTTTAGCGGCTTGTAAAGGCGTTCTGTTCCCTAATTCAGGAATCGGTTCATCAGCCATACCATCACCTAAAACGATCAAATATTTCATTTGTCACTTTTTTAGTTTGTAAAAGTTCATTTCAGCGTATATTGGCGATACTTATGATATCGGCAAATACACCAGCTGCTGTTACCATAGCTCCGGCTCCATATCCCTTGATTACCATAGGGTATTCCTTGTACCGTTCTGTTGTCAGTAGAATGACATTATTGCTGCCTTCTAACTGATAGAATGGATGTCGGTTGTCTACAGGTTGCAGACTGACTTCGGTTTTCCCGTTTTCGAGCTTGGCAACGAAGCGGAATCGTTTTCCTTCCTTAACCAGCTGCTTTCTTTTTTCTTCGAATTCGGCATCCAATTTCGGAATATTTTTCCAAAAATCGGCCAATGAACCTTGAAAATACTCATTGGGAATAAATAAATGTTTTTCTACATCTTTTTGCTCAACTCTATAGCCTGCTTCCCGAGCCAAAATTACTAATTTTCGTATTACATCTTGGCCGCTGAGGTCAACACGAGGGTCCGGTTCGCTGTATCCGGCTTCTTGAGCCATTTTTATGGCTTTACTTAATGGTATGTCTTCACTGATAACATTGAAGATATAGTTGAGCGTTCCGGAAACAACGGCTTCTATTTTTAATATTTTATCTCCACTATTTATCAGTCCGTTTATTGTATTAATAATAGGCAATCCGGCACCGACATTTGTTTCGAACAAATATTTTACATCTCTGCGTCGGGCTATTCGTTTAAGTTCAGCGTATTTTTCGTAATCTGAAGATGCTGCTATTTTGTTGGCGGCAACTACAGAAACGTTGTGATTGAGGAGTTCTTTGTAAATACCGGCAATTTCATTGCTGGCGGTACAATCGACGAATACCGAGTTGAATATATTCATTTCGATGATTCCGTCCCGTATAGCTGCCGGAGAAGCCGTGGCAGTTGAATTTTTTAATTCTGTTTCATAAGTGTCAAGGGAGATACCCTCTCGCCGAAATATACATTGTTTTGAATTTGCCATTCCGACGATATTTAATTTAAGGGATTTATCTTCCAACAAGCGAGGTTGCTGCTGTTTGATTTGCTGTAATAAATCTTTTCCGACTTGCCCTATTCCGGCAATGAATATATTCAATACTTGTACATTAGACAAGAAGAATGAGTCGTGAATGACATTGAGAGCTTTGCGGAGACTGCCAAGTTCTATGACAAATGAAATATTGGTTTCTGAAGCTCCTTGAGCGCAGGCTATAACATTGATGCCATTACGGCCTAAAGTATTGAAGAGTTTACCGGCGATTCCCGGAGTGTGTTTCATATTTTCCCCGACAATAGCAACCGTAGCCAAATCTTTTTCGGCAGTAATTTCACTGATTTCGCCCATTTCAATTTCTTTGGCAAACTCTGTATTCAGGACTTTTACTGCTAATTCAGCGTCAGCATTCCTGACAGCAAAAGAAGTGTTATTTTCAGAAGAAGCCTGAGAAACGAGGAAGACACTGACTCCTGATTTAGCCAACGCTTTAAATATCCGGTAATTGATACCTATGACACCGACCATGCCAAGACCTGTTACTGTAATAAGACAAGTGTCGTTTATGGAAGATATTCCTTTGATAGCTTTCCCTTCTCCCGATTTTATATCTTGAGTAATCAATGTACCTGGCGCTTCAGGGTTGAAGGTATTTTTTATAATAATCGGTATGTTCTTATGGTACACCGGATAAATTGTGGGAGGATAAATGACTTTTGCCCCGAAATTACATAACTCCATGGCTTCTATAAAAGAGAGATGTTCGATGACATAAGCTGTGTTTATTACTCTCGGGTCGGCAGTCATGAAGCCGTCTACATCTGTCCATATTTCAAGTCGGGAAGCACCGAGGGCAGAAGCTAATATTGCTGCGGTATAGTCTGAACCTCCTCGACCCAGATTTGTCGTGTCACCATTTCCACTGTCCGAAGATATGAATCCGGGGACTAAAGCTACTTTAGGTATGTTCGAAAAAGTTTCTTTAACCAGCTTATTAGTAATTTCGAAATCGACAGTATGTTTATTGAACTGTATGTTTGTTTTTATAAATTGCCGGGAATCATAGTGTATGGCTTTGTCAATTACCCGGCTGACAATAATGGAGGATATACGCTCACCATAGCTAACAATTGCATCTAAAGTCTTATTTGATAAATCTTTGATTAGGTATACTCCTCTGAATATATTTCCTAATTCATCAAGTAGAGAATCGACGATTTTTAAAACTTCTTCTTTCTTCTCATTATCAATTACTCCATCGATGATGTGGTGGTGTCTTTCACAGATATATTCAAAACGTTCTAAATAGTCATTATTCCCAACCCCTGCTAAACGGGCGGTATCGATTAGCTTATCTGTTATGCCGCCCAATGCAGATACAACTACAATTGCCGGTTCTTCACAAGCTTCTACTATTTTTTTTACATTCTTGATGCTTTCTACAGAACCGACGGACGTCCCTCCGAATTTTAATACTCTCATCAGATTATGTTATTTTGTAATTAAACTAAAAACAATGAAGGCTTTAAGCCATAAAAGTATCAAGAGTTTCCCAATTTATTCTCCTGAAACCGATTGATACGTACGAACAAAAATAGTTATTCTATTTGATAGAAAGAGGTTTATAATAAAATTTAAACCTAACGTGTAGAGATATAAAGCTGAACCCCCTAAGGGGTAGTGAGAGTTGATGTAGAAATATGAATATGGGAATAGTTAATTCTCATTGCTTTTGTCGTTAATTTTACGAATTCACACTGCAATATTATATAAAAAATCTCAATCTACCTACAAAAGTGACATTTTTGTGTTAATTTATAATTAGCTGTTTAATTTTTGTATGAATAAAAAAGTTGAACAAATCTTTTCCGTTTTTTTATTGATTTGGCTATTTAATAAATAGTAACTTTGTGGCGTTTTTTAATTAGAAGATAATGGATGCAGGAAAATGGCGGGGGCATATTGCATTATTGTCCGCGAATGTAATTTGGGGTATAAATACACCTATTTCCAAAACAATAATGCCGGGGTATTTGCCGGCAGGGGCATTGAACTATTTTCGGTTGGTAGGAGCATGCTTGGCTTTTTGGCTGGTTTCTCTTTTTTGCAAACGGGAGAAAGTCTCAAAACGGGACCTGTGGTTGTTGTTTTGGGCTGCTTTCTTTGGAGTGATGTTCAATCAGATTTTGTTTTTGAGGGGATTGGCAATGACCGCTCCGATAGATGCTGCTATTGTTGCTACAACGGCCCCGATAATTACAATGATTGTATCAGCAATGTACTTAAAGGAACCTATTACTTGGACGAAAGTAATCGGAGTTGTTGTAGGTATGTCGGGTGCTATTTTATTGATTTCTTCGAGTCATCATGGAGTGGCAGGTGAAAGTAATATGTGGGGCAATCTGTTATGCCTTATCAGTTGTTTTTCTTTTGCGATATATCTTACTGTATTCAAGGATCTTATATCGAGATATTCTCCTGTGACTATTATGAAATGGCTATTTCTTTATGGGACAATAGCTTGTTTTCCAGTCTTATATAAAGATGTTGTGAGTGTCGATTATGCATCTCTTGTGCCGGATGCATGGTGGCGTATCGGATATGTCATTTTATTTGCAACATTCTTGTCTTATTTATTGGTTCCGATAGGGCAAAAAAACTTACGTCCTACGACTTTGAGTATGTATAATTATGTACAGCCATTGGTTGCTTCTTTTGTTGCTGTTCTTATTGGGTTGGATACTTTTGGTCTGGTAAAAGGTATTGCGGGCGTTCTTGTCTTTTCTGGTGTATATATCGTAACTCAAAGTAAGTCTCGAGCTCAAGTACTGGCAGAAAAATCAGGAACAAAAAAATAACCTTAATTTTCTTTTTGTTAGCTTTATCGGTAAGCAATTCTGTTTTTTGTTTCATTTTAAGGGCTGTAATGTACAAATTATAGCTGTTATTTTGTACTTTTGCTATTGAAATAATAATATTAAAGAATGGATACAAGAACTTCCGTACTTATCATTTATACGGGTGGGACTATTGGCATGGTTGAGAATCCCGAAACGGGTATATTGGAGCCTTTCAACTTTGACCATTTATTGGATAATGTACCGGAATTGAAGCAGTTGGGTTTTTCCATATCTACAATACAATTTAATCCTCCAATAGATTCTTCGGAGATAGACCCGAGTTGTTGGTGTCGATTGGTTCGTATTATTGCTGATAATTATGACCTTTTTGATGGCTTTGTTGTTTTGCATGGTACGGATACAATGGCCTATACAGCTTCGGCATTAAGCTTTATGCTTGAAAATCTGGATAAGCCGGTTATTCTTACGGGATCTCAGCTTCCTATTGGTATGTTGAGGACTGACGGAAAAGAAAATTTAATAACGGCTATTGAAATTGCCGCAGCAAAAGAGAGTGGGGTACCGATAGTTCCTGAAGTATGTATTTTTTTTCAAAATCATTTGATGAGAGGAAACCGCACATCCAAGATAAGTGCTGAAAATTTTAATGCTTTCCGTTCTATAAATTATCCGGCGTTGGCTCGTGCAGGTGTACATATACAATATAATACGAGCCTTATCTATCGTCCTGTGTTGAGGAAGCCACTGAAGGCCCATTACTTAATGGATACTCATGTTGTCATTTTGAAATTATTTCCGGGTATTACTCCACAAACTGTACAGTGCATATTGAATATCCCAGACCTTAAAGGGGTTGTAATGGAGACTTATGGAACTGGAAATGCTCCTACTGTACCATGGTTTCTGGATATGTTGCGTGATGCAGTAGATAGGGGCATTGTAGTTGTCAATGTAACCCAGTGTTCAGGAGGAAGCGTACAAATGCAACGTTATGGGACTGGAAATAAATTGGCTGAAGCCGGAGTTGTCAGTGGAGGAGATTGTACTACAGAGTCTGCAATTACGAAATTGATGTTTTTATTTGGTCACGGCCTTACTCCTAAAGAAGTAAAGGAACATATGGAGTGTTCTTTGATTGGAGAACTTACTTTATCTGATGAACACTGATTCTATAAAGAAAGAATCATCCTACCCATATTGCAGGATGATTCTTTCTTTATAGAGTAGATATCTCTATTGTTTTATAAATTCGTATCTGCAAGGAACTTCTTCTAAGAAAAGATTTATTTTATAAATACCATTTTCTTCAATGTTGACAACTGAATTTTTTTCTAAAAATCCGTCATTATTATTGTCTCCATAATTGAAATTTGAGTTTCTGTTTATACGAAATGAAATATTCCCTTGGGTTAGTGAAATGGTAGTTTCCCAGCTTTGTGTAGCCGGATTATAAATAAACGCTGTTTCTTCTTCGGCAGACGGGCCATATACAGTTATTTCTGTTATTTGTGTTGCCGTATAAGTCAGTGTATTTAAATCTACATTCATTAGATAATATCCTTGAGGAGATATAGAAATGTCTCCTCCTTTGAGAGCCAATGTTCCTGGGCCCCCGCCACTTCCGTACTCGTTTCCTTGTCCCCATGCGGGTTGAGATGTCAGTTTAAATGTAATAGGCGCATTCGGATTGTTTGCATCTATCAAATTTAGGAAACCTTCATATTTATTGTTCATCCGGTACGAAACAAGAGTCGGTGCATTGGCGATATCCCATCCTTGATAGGAACCTGGAACATAGAGTTTGGGATAGATGATAACTGTTGGATAAGTGCTTACTTGCAAATCAGTCGACGATGAGTAGACTACGTCATTGTTGGTCAATCTGGCTTGCAGGCGAATGTATGTCTCGAACGGTATTCCCGGCTGGGCTCCTAAAATTGTCGCTGCGGTATTGAGCTTATCGACAGTGACGGAAACATAATTTTGTGTTGATTCTGCCAGATTTATAGGGTCAGGAAATGATGGGTCATTATCTGCTTGTAGTACATATAAAGGTGCAGCAGAAAATCCGTAATCGCCTTTACTCCAGGAAAAGGTTTCTGCTATAAAATCGGCACTGGCCTCATTGAGGACGAGTATGGGATTTTCAAGCGGAGTAATAACCGGAGCGCTTTTTAGCTCGTATACTGGAGATTTGTCATCATTACAGCTTATAGTTCCCAAAGATAAAATGATGAGCAGGGAGAAATATTTTATAATCTTATTCATATCTTAAAAATTGATATTAATAACCATAATTTTGTTGAGTGCCAGGATTGGCCGCAATTTCTTTTGCTGGAATAGGATATAAATTATATTTTATATCGACAGATTTCCCACCGAGAACTCCGCCTTTCCACGGCCATAAATAGGTACCTGAAGTAAATTCTCCAAAACGTATGAGGTCAGTGCGGCGATGTCCTTCCCAGTATAATTCTCTCATTCTTTCGTCTCTGATTTCGTTCAAGTCTATGTCTGCGATAGAAGAATAAGGCGTTACATGGGCCCTTTCCCGTATGTAATTCATGTATGCAAATCCCAAATTTTGGTCAGCATACCCTCGGTAAGCACATTCTGCATACATCAGATAAGTGTCAGCTAACCGGAAAATGGGGAAGTCAGTATCAGGATAAGGGTATGCCCGTTTTCCGGCATTTTCCCAATCTGTAGAGAGTAAGTTGGTAAATTTGGTGACTGCATAACCATCTTGGAAATTACTAAGGTCGGTGTTTTCGATATTTGCTCCTTCACTAAAGAATGCATAACGGTCGTCAGAGGTAGAGATAGTTTGTACTAAAGTGGAGGTGGAGCGAGGGCCTCCCCATCCGTCGTTTACACCATAATCTTCTTTTACCATTTCACCACCGTAGGCTCCGATTGTAAGATACATTGTCCCCCCATAAGTTCTGGTACGGTCGCGGTCGTAAGGTATTACCATCAGAATTTCACCTTGGGCTCCTCCTCGAGCAAACTGGTCGTTATCTGCACAAAATAAAAACTTGTATGTTGGAGCTAAACCATGTGTGGCTCCGGCTCCATATTGCTCTATTATTTGTTGGCAAGTGTTGGCACATTCGGTATACATCTTCGTTCCAGTATATATTTCGGCATTTAGATATAATTTGGCTCGTAGCATCCATAAGGCTCCGCGACCGGCGCGACCGTATTCGGGCTGTAGAGGAATATCCCCTTCGATAGCATCCAGTTCGTTTAGAAGAAATTTAAATATCTCAGCTCTTGGCCGCTGCTTAGGCGCTTCCATAATCTTGTCATTCTCCGTGACGAAGGCTACATTTCCGAATAAGTCTATGGCGTGCCAGTAAGATAGAGCCCTTAAGAACCGTACTTCTGAACGATATTTGGAGATATTTTGTGCCAATTCATCAGAGACATTATTTTCTGCAAGAGCTTCTGGTGTGGTGGTTCTTAGAAAATCGTTGCATTGGGCGATTTGGAAAAATATGCGACTGTACATGACATAGATAAATCCGTTGGATGAAGACCATTTTATGGTACTTAATTCGGGGACTCCGGCATCATTCCATCCTAAGAGAGCTTCATCGGTCGGTAATTCTTGCAGATTCCAATATGCACGAAGGTATTGAGCCATTCCTTCGTCAAACCCTTCGATATCGGGTTTCCCAGCAGGACCTTCTTGACCTGATACAGCCAATCCTGCATAAACTTTAGCCAGTTGTTCTATATAATATTCAGGGTGATTCTTGAAATCAGATCCTTGGATAATGTTTTCGTCAATGGGTTTTAGATCCAAATCTCCCAAACAGGACGTTAAGGAGAATGTCCCGGCCAATAGACTTAAAGCGAACCATTTATATAAGGTTGTTTTCATATTTCTCAGTTTTTAGATTATTAATAAGTAATGATAACACCCAGCAAGTAAGTAGTGGGTCGGGGATAAACGTTGTTATCGATACCGGAAAATACTTCCGGGTCGAGACCTTTATATTTTGTTATAACAAAAGGATTCTGTACAGCCCCGTATAATCGTAGCTTTAGTTTATCTTGTAACAAATTATTCCATGTGTATCCTAATGTAATATTGTCACAACGTAGGAACCCGGCATTTTTTAGATAATAGTCACTCATATATTGAGGATTCTGGAATTTGGTACCCCGTCTTACCAAGTTATTTAGATATCCGGCACTGTTATATATTGCTGAATAACTGGAATTGTTTGACAGAACATTGTCATATACATAGTTTCCTAAATTGGCACGGAGAGCAATACCAAAGTCGAAATTGAAAAAATCTACTTTGGATGTTATACTCATTACGACTTTAGGATCACGACTTTTATACAGCCGTTTGTCTGCTTCATCGATGATTCCATCTCCATTTCTATCTACGTACAAGCCTTCTATTGGTTTACCTTCTTGATCATAAACTTGTTCATATAATAGATAACTGAATGCAGGATACCCGACTTTGTGGGCTTGTACGGTATTACCTGTACCTCCGCTTATACCGCCTACGGGTATATAGTAATCAGGGTCATTGCTTTTGTTTAGTTTGGTAATTTTGTTGGAATTCCATGCGATATTGAACCCTATATCCCATTGAACACGGTCATTCACAATCGGTTTGGCATTAATACCGAACTCTATACCCTCATTACGTAGACTGCCGATATTGGTATAGATTTCGTTTGTAAGGTTTGAGCCGGCCGGAACGGGAATCCGGCTTATCAAATCATTCGTTTTGCGGTAATAATAATCGAGAGAACCGCTGATTCTGTTATTTAAAAATCCGAAATCGATACCTATATTATATGTCGTAGTTTCTTCCCATTTAATATTGGGATCATATCCATTCGGTCGTAAAGTATTGTAATATACGTCTCCGAAGGGATATGAAGCTGTAGGAAAGCCTAAGGAATAAAGGGGTAAATATGGAAAATAATTGTCACTTATATCTTGTTGACCGGTAATACCGTAACCTAAACGCAGTTTAAGTTCATTCATAAAGTTCGTTGCTTTTTGCATGAATGGTTCGTTTATGATTTTCCAGCCGAGAGCAAGGGCAGGGAAGATACCCCATCTATTATCTTTTGAGAAGCGGGATGTTGCATCTCCACGAAGAGTGAATGTCAGTAAATAAGTGTCCTGAAACGTATAATTTATACGTCCGAAGAAGGAAAGTAATTGTAAATGGTCAGCATATCCTTTATAATACCAGAGTTCTCCGTCTGGCATAAGAAGAGTATTTGTTGCACCGTCTTTATAAAATCGTTGCCATGAATATCCAGCCATTACATCCAAATCACTTCGTATTTCTTCGAAATGATTTTTGTAATTTAGGTAAAAGTCGAGTAGTTGGTTCCGCTTCAATTGCGATAATTTCTCATCTTGTCCTAACCCCAGTTTCTTATTTTCTTTATAGGTAATCGGGGAGTTTGGAAACATTTTATTATGTTGTGTACTCTTCGATACATCATACCCTAAGTTGAGATTAGCCCTTAATTCTGGTAAGAATGGCATGATATAATCGATTTGTAAATTGCCAATGCTCCTCCATACATCAGCTTTCATTGAACGGTCATCGATGAGAGATGCAGGATTGAGAGGAGCAATTCCGATAACGGCATTGGTTCCCGGCTGTAACCACATAAAATATCCGTTCCCGATTTCTTGCCCGGGAACTTTTACCGGTTGAGTGGGGTCGAAACTGACAGCACCTCCAATAGCAGCTTCGTCAGCAAATTGATTTCGAATGTATAGACCTTTTACATTGGCATTGATACTCAGAGTATTATTGAAAAATTTGGGAGTCAAAGAGATAGATGCAGTAGTACGGTCCATAGATGAGGTTTTTAATATACCGTTCTGATTGGTATATGTTGCAGATACCCGGTACGGAATCATTTTTAATTGTCCGCCGACACTTAGATTATAGTCTGAACTTACACGTGTTCCGATAACTTCGTCTTGCCATTTTGTATTACTATCTCCTAATAAACCATATGCTTGGCTATTCATTCCTAATTTTTCGGCTATAATTCCTCTAAATTCTGAAGCGTCTAATACTCCTACTTTTCGATGGGGAGTACTTACAGATACATTTGCATTGAAATTGATTTGTGGCTTACCGCTCATTCCCTTTTTTGTCGTAATAATAATAACTCCGTTTGAGGCTCTCGAACCGTATATAGCAGTAGCTGAAGCATCTTTTAGTATAGTAAAAGATTCTATATTGTCGGGGGGAATCATGCTTAAAGGATTAGACATTCCGGTGACTCCGGAATTGTCAACGGGTACACCGTCGATGACAATAAGAGGGTCATTGGTTGCATTTAGAGATGAACCTCCGCGTATACGGATGTCTCCTCCTCCTTCCGGTTTCCCCCCATTAATGGTAACTACTACACCGGGAGTCTGACCGACCAGCAGGTCTTGGGCTGAAGTTGCCATTCCTTTGTTTATATCATCCGGTTTTACGGTTGTGACTGCACCAGTAGCATCACTTTTTTTAACGGTACCGTATCCGATGGCGACAACTTCACCTAAAGAGATGACATTTTCCTTTAATATTACATCGATTTGAGTTCGATTATTAATAGGTATTTCCTGACTGTTATATCCTACAAATGAAAATGTGAGAATACCATCAGAAGGAGTTTCGATACGATAATGGCCATCAATATCTGTTATCGTTCCGTGTGTTTTTCCTTTAACTATGACATTTGCTCCAGTAATCGGTTCGCCATACGTATCTTTGACTGTACCTTGTACTGTAATTTCTTGGGCAGATATATCCAATACGAAGAACAGACTGGCCAGAAGAGTCAGTACTGTTTTCCAGCCCGTTTTTAAATGAACGTGTTCCATGTAAGAAGTGTTTAAATGTTTATAATCTATTTATTAACAAAAAACGTAACATAAGGGAACCCTGTTCCTAAAAAACAGGAGCGGAGAATGATGCGTTTTTTCCGGTAGCCTTACGTTTCTTACATAAACACGCTTTTATCTCAATTTGTTTTTAATAAGATGATTTTTAATATTGAAAGTAAAATATATTAAAAGAGGGAAAGATGGAAGCACTAACATTTGTGAGTCATGATGTCTAAAACTAATTTGTCGGTTTCTTCCATACCTTGCGAGCCTATTTGAGTGAGGTTATGAATACTCTTATCTACATCTTCATCTATAATTCCTTCTACCGAGCTTACGCATTTATTCTCGATAGCTAATAGAGCTGAGAGTATAGCCGTAGAAACTCCACTTGTCAGTTTTAAAGCACAGCTCGGCTTAGCGCCGTCACAAATCATACCTGTAAGATTGGCTATCATGTTTTTGACAGCGTAAGTAATTTTAGAATAATCGCCTCCCATTAAATAAGTTATACCGCAACTTGAGCCGGTTGCTGCAACGACACAGCCACATAGGGCGGATAGATATCCCAAGCTTTGTTTTATGTAGATTACAGTAAGGTGACTCAGAGTCAAAGCTCTAATCAGTTGTTCTTCAGGTAATTTGTTGTCTTCTGCATAAATGACAACTGGTAGTGTCGCCGCAATGCCCTGATTGCCACTCCCTGAATTACTCATTACAGGTATCATGGCCCCTGCCATGCGAGCATCACATGCTGCTGAGGTAAAAGAAAGTATGTGGGAGAAAATACTTTTTCCCATGACTTCATTTTCGAATTTCCCCGTTAAAATTTTTCCCAGTCCATGTCCGAAATTTCCTTTAAAAGATTGTTCGGCTGCAGTTTTGTTTAGTTGGGCCGATTCGAGGATAAAACGGATTTCTTCAATGGGGGCTGTTGTTGCAAATTCGTAAACCTTTTTTAGATTCAGGGAGACTATTTCATCTTCTGTCGGGAGATGATTACTATATTGCTTGTCAAGCAATATTTTATTGTCTTTCTGCAAATAAACAAAGTTTGTATGAGTACCAGAAATGATAGCGGACGAACTGTTTTCACCGGATTTGCAGAAAGCTTCTATATATAATTTTTCGGAAATATTTTCTTTTAAGTATATTTGTATGCTTTTAGAATCGATTATTTTTTGACCTTGTTTTACATCTGACGGGGTACAGTCTTTCAGAACTTCCAATTGATATTCAGATTTTCCGATAAGAGCACCTAATGCTATTGCTATAGGCAATCCTATCATTCCTGTTCCGGGTATTCCTACACCCATTGCATTTTTTAGAATATTAGCACTTAAAAAAACGGTTATTTGCTCCGGTCGTTTTTCAAGTATCTCGGTGGCCTTTGCAACACATAATGCTACAGCCATGGGCTCCGTACAGCCTATTGCCGGTATAACTTCACGACGGATGAGCTTTATTATTTTTTCTCTTTCAGATTTATCCATTTGGGGTAAAAGCAATTTATGTTTTGTAAAGATAATAAAAAACCTCATCCGGCTTAGTTGGATGAGGTTAAATTTGTTAGATATTTTTTTATTTTTGATTTGGAATATAATTTGCTAATAGTTGAGCATCATTGTCATAGAAAATCTTTTGTTCTCCGGCCGGTTCATATTTAAAAGGGATAAATTGGAATACTTGAGCTGCTGCAAATTTTTTGTCATCGGAGATAAATAAATCAAGCTTAACCCCTGCTTTATTTCCGTCTGCAGGTTTTAATTTAGGAATACTATCAAATTGTTTTCCGTCCAATATGTTTTGAAGGCGGTTTATTTCATTTGAATCAAAAAATAAGTTATAGTTAGTAACACGGCTTCCCGATTCTTTGTGTACAATATATTTTTTACCCATGAGCACTTTTACTAAACCTGCAATCAAGATGATGGCTCCGAAAAACATTAAAGCCATGCGTATGGATGATTGTGATTCAGTGAAAAAAGTTTCGGAATAAACGGTAACTATACCGATAATAAGTAATATAATACCACTGATTGAGATGCCTTTTTTATATACAATTTCTGAGTTCATAATATTTGAGTTTTTAGTAATTTGGTTATAAATGCCTTTATATAGACATATTTATTTTTAAATAAAGAACGGGTACCATAAAGTCTATGTGTCTCCGACGAATTTAAAATCGGACACAATTACCCTTATTTCAGATTTTATATACATCTCTATAAAATCGAAATATCAGATGAATATAAACAAATTACTAAATTCTCATTTGGCATAGAGTATATTGATAGTGCCCTTTACTATGCCTTTGTGAAAGAAGTTGAGATAAATAATTACGTACATTTTTGTATGTTACAAACAAATTTAAGTTTGCACATAGTAAATCCTGTTTATATTGAAATGAAAAGTTATTTTTAGAAACTGAGCGAACTAAAAAATTAATTGGGTTCTCTTGTGTTGTAACAATGTAGGGTGTCTGAACCGATAAAATGTTCAGAATAGCCCTGTTTTTTCCATTATCAGAATGATGGCACTCAGTATGGTTGGGATTATGTATTGAAAGTTGAGACGAAGTAGTATATGCCATTATGGCTGCACTTATTGGGAGAAGAGCCAGTACAGAAATGATTATATATTTCGTTGCTTGTTTCATTTGATGATACTTATCCGATACAAAGATATTTCTTTTTTATGAAAATGCAAGATGATTTTAATGTCCCAATATAGAAGTTAAGTACAGAATAAGATTTACATAATCCCGATCATTTGGCTACGGCAGTCCATTTTAAACGGATATTCTTTTAGTGAATGGTATCCGTTATTTAGGTTGTGATCCGATTTTATTGGTACTAATATCGGGAGAACGATGTCAGATATAAATAACGACGAAGCAAAAGTTGTCCTTTTGAAAGGAGAGAAGTAATAATTAAACTTTTTGCATGTCGACTAATTTTTTATAGTATTTATTGAGAGCCATAAGTTCTGAATGAGTGCCGCTTTCGACAATTTCACCTTCGTGCATAACGTAAATTTTGTGAGCATCTTTTATCGTAGATAAGCGGTGTGCTATGACAATTGTGGTACGGTTTCTCATTAAATTTTCCAAAGCTTCTTGGACCAGACGTTCCGATTCGGTGTCTAATGCCGATGTGGCTTCATCCAATATCAGTATTGGAGGATTTTTTAAAATGGCACGGGCAATACTTATCCGTTGCCGCTGTCCACCGGAAAGGCGGCAACCTCGGTCCCCGATATTCGTGTTATACCCATCCTCTGTAGCAATGATGAAATCGTGGGCATTTGCAATTTTGGCAGCTTCAATAACTTGTTCCATTGTGGCGTTTTCTACTCCGAATGTAATATTGTTGTAGAATGAGTCATTAAATAAAATTGCTTCTTGATTTACGTTTCCCATCATGGAACGTAAATCGTGTACTTTCATGTCTTTAATGTTTACATCGTCGATGTATATGCCACCTACTTCAACATCATAGAAACGAGGGAGAAGGTCTGCCATAGTAGACTTTCCTGATCCTGATTGGCCGACTAATGCAACAGTTTGTCCTTTGGGTATAGTAATGGAGACGTTTTTCAATACCCAGTCAGTCTGATATTTGAAAGATATGTTTCTGTATTCTATCTGACGGTTCATTTCTTGTTTCACTACAGGTTTTTCCGGATCTTGTATAGGGTTTTGGGCAGATAAGATTATATCTACTCGTTGCATGGATGCCAATCCTTTTTGTACAGCGTAGGCAGCTTTAGAAAATTCTTTTGCAGGGTTGATGATACTGTAAAAAATAACCAAATAGTATATAAACGACGCCGCTGTAATAGAGCTGTGGCCACTAAGTATCAATGACCCTCCGAACCATAATACGATAGCAATGGTAAGAGTCCCTAAAAATTCACTCATAGGGTGGGCCAAAGCCTGACGGCGGCTGATACGGTTGGTAAGTTTAAAGAATCGTTGGTTGGCTTTAAAGAAACGTCCTTTGATTTTGGGTTCGGCATTGAATGCTTTAATAATGCGCAATCCTCCGAGAGTCTCTTCTATTTGAGACATTAAGGTACCCCATTGTTGTTGAGCTTCAAATGAGCTTCGTTTTAGAGTTTTCCCTACTTTCCCCATGATATATCCGCTGAATGGCAATAAAATAAGTACGAATAGAGTCAATTGCCAGCTTAACAGAAACATCGTGGTTAGGTAAACAATAATCATAATGGGATTTTTGAACATCATATCAAGTGAGGACATGATAGAGTTCTCTATCTCGGCGACATCGCCTGTCATACGAGCCATGACGTCGCCTTTACGTTCAGTAGTGAAAAAACCGATAGGGAGGCTCACAACTTTTTTGAAAACGTAGTTACGAATGTCTCGTACTACCCCCGACCGGATAGGAATCATAAAATAGGAACTTAAGTAACTTGTTCCTGTTTTCAGGAAAGTCATGAAAACCAGACCGGCTCCCAGAATCATCAATGCAGACCCGCCTCCGTACTGATTGATTTGTTGGGATATATAATAGTAGAAGTTGTTTACAAAGACATCTTTGAATGATGCACTGCCAAACTCCATATACGTATATGTCGATTCTTTTATTTTAAATAAGATTTCGAGAATAGGTATGAGCAATGCAAAAGAAAATAAGCTTAATATGGTAGATAAAATATTGAAAAATATATTTAGGAAAAGATACTTTTTATAAGGTGGCACAAAGCGCATCAGAATCTTTATAAAATCTTTCATCATATAGCTTTCTTGTTGATATATTTGAAGTATGAAATAAATCACAAATATAGGAACATAATATGAATGTATCGAAGAAGGTAGCTATAAAAATAACAAAAAAGGCTGTATTTCTATTTTAGAGAGTTTTTGATTAAAATATGTAAATAGTCCGGGCTCTTTTAAACCTTTCCTTTAAATTCAAGTCAAAACATGAAATTTTTATTTATGCACCGCAATAAGTTATTGCTATTATTTTTTCTTATAGGTTTTATTGATATGGTTGCTCAAACCTCAAATAAAAAAGGGGGGCTTTGGGGAATTGTAAAAGACACAGAGGAGGAGATTCCTTTAGAACAAGTGTCAGTAAGACTTTTGGCTGCCAAAGACAGTGCATTGGTATCTTTTGCCACAAGCGATTCAATAGGGAAATTTAGAATCCGGAATTTGAATCCGGGGAGATATATCGTTTCTTTGTCGTTTTTGGGATATGAAGCTGTGTATAAAAATGTGAGTATTACATCACAAAATCGGTGGGTTAATCTAGGAACAGTGACCATGAATCCTTCTGGTATTTTATTAAAAGAAGCAGTTATAGTTGGGAAAGTTCCGGAAATTGTAACGAAAGAGGATACAATCGAATATAATGCAGATTCTTATAAGACGAGGCCTAATGCTGTTGTAGAAGATTTGTTGAAAAAATTACCCGGGGTTGAGGTAGATTCAGATGGTAAAATTACAGCTGGGGGAAAAGAAATAAAAAAGATTCTGGTAGACGGTAAAGAATTTTTTACCAATGACCCTAAAGTTGCATCTAAAAATCTGCCCGTAGATATTGTAGATAAACTTCAAGTGATCGATAGAAAATCAGATCTTGCTCGGTTGACTGGAGTTGACGACGGAGAGGACGAAAAAGTCATTAATCTGACGATAAAAAAAGGGATGAAAAAGGGCTGGTTTGGTTCGGCAGAAGGAGGTTACGGGACGCAAAACCGATATCTGTTTAATGGAATGCTGAACCGGATGGTAAATGAAAGTCAATTTTCTCTTTTAACGAATGGGAATAATACCAATAATATGGGCGTTGGGGATTTTGGTTCGGGTCGATATTCGGGAGGATTTGGCGGAGCAGGAGGAGGAATCAACACATCTTGGTTTGCCGGAACAAATTTTAATGCTGGGAAAAGTGATAAGTTTAGGGTCGGAGGTGATGTATCGTTAGCTTTTTCTGATCAAGATTCCTGGAATAAAAGCCAGCGACAAAATCTTTTTGCAGATAGTACTTCTTATGATAACTCTGAGCAGAGAAATAGAACAAAGAGCCATAATTTGGGGGTGAATTTCCGAATGCATTGGGAGTTGGATAGTTTGTCTACAATAGAATTTATGCCTAACTTCAGTTATAATAAATCTTCATATCATGCATCTAATGAGTCTGCAACATTGGCAGGAAATGCAGAACGGGATAGTGTCAATAGCACGTTAGGGCGAACTTCGGGCGATGGACATTCTTTTCAGGCCAGTGGACGTTTGACAGTTAATCGTAAATTTAAGCGCAAAAAAGGTCGTCAGCTCAGTATTAATTTTGGATATGATATCAATCGGACAGATGAGGACGGTATGAATTATAGTATCAATAACCTGTATCGGTTAGGCCGTAAAGATACTGTAGACCAGACTACACAAAATAAAGTTTGGGGAGGGACTTATCGAGCTACAGTGTCTTATATAGAACCAATATTTAAAAGTAGTTTTTTGACGTTTTCGTATGAATATAAATATAATTTTAATAATGCAGACCGTTTTGCTTATGATTTGATGAATGAAGCTAAAATTGACTCTGCATATAGCAATAGTTTCCGTAACACTTTTCAATCTCAGCGGGCAGGAGTTAATTTTAAAACAGTAAAAGAAAAATATATATATAGTATAGGTGTGAATGTTGATCCGTCTCGGTCAGAATCTGAGAATTTGATAGATACGGCACGGACGGTTCCTTCTCGGACGGTTGTGAATGTGTCGCCTAATTTGTTTTTTATATATCGAATGAATAAACGGAACAATTTGCGATTCGATTATCGTGGCCGTACTCGGCAACCCTCAATTAGTCAGTTGCAACCGGTATCCAACATAACAGATCCACTACGAATTAGGACTGGTAATCCAAATCTTTCTCCTTCATATGAGAATAATATGCAACTTCGCTTCAATTCTTTTAAACCTGAAACTCAGCAATCTATAATGGCTTATATGAGTGGGGGATTTACGACAAATAGTATTGTAAATAAAACAACTTATAACTCAGAGACTGGAGGGCAGACGACAATGCCGGTAAATGTAAATGGAGTCTGGAATATGAGTGCTTCATTTATGTATAATACTCCATTGAGAAATAAAAAATTTCAAATAAATAGTTTTACTAATTTAGGGTATAACAATAATATAGGTTTTGTGACCTTAAAAAAGGATGGGGATAGCCAGCGAAATGTATCCAGGACTTTTAATGTACGCGAGAGTGCAGGGATTACATATCGTTCTGACTGGTTTGATATAGGTTTGAGAGGTAATTATTATTATTCGCGTACGGGAAATTCCCTGCCGGGGCAGAATTCACAGGATATTATGACGTACGGAGGAAGTTTTGATGGGAGTTTGCATCTGCCATGTAGCATAGATATTGGAACTAATTTTGATTATTCTGGGAATAAGGGATATTCGAGTGGATATGATAAGAACCAGATGCTATGGAATGCACAAGCTTCTTGGCAATTTTTGAAAGGGAAAAATGCAACTCTCATGTTTAAAATATATGATATATTACAACAAAGAAGCAGTATTTCTCGAAGTGTGACAGGCAATTATATTCAAGACATGGAATATAATACGCTGACTAGTTATTGCATGTTGCAGTTTTCGTATCGTTTCAATGCAATGGGCGGAAAACGTAATTCTGATGTGAAGCAAGATAGCAGGCCTAATAGACATAAAGAAGGGTATCGTATAGGGCCTCCACCTGGGGGAAGTGGCCGTGGGTATAAGATAAGGTATTAGTGTATATTTTCAAAACTGGCGAAAATTGATTTTAGGAATATAGGAGGAATGTAGGTTATCAAGATAATCTTTGAAATCGTTAGGAATTAAGTTCTCTTATATCAAAAACTTGACGTATGGTCGCAATATTTGTTATATCGTATTATAATTTGTATGCCGATTTGAGCGATATGGCAGTAAAACAAAGAAAGAATAAAACGGGAGAACATTTGAATAAAAGTCTCTTTTGTTATATCTTTACTTCATAATATAGAATTTATGGGAAAGACAATCGCATATAATCCACTCAGTTATCCTTTGTATGTCATGGCTAAGCCGGTGGGAGCATTGTGCAATCTGGATTGCAGCTATTGTTACTATCTTGAAAAAGAAGAATTGTATCGGGAGCGAAAGACGAATCGGATGACAGAGGATTTGTTGGAAAAATTTACAGATGAGTATATACATTCACAGACGACTCCTGAAGTTCTTTTTACTTGGCATGGAGGAGAGACTTTATTAAGGGGGATAGATTTTTACAAAAAAGCGATTTTATATCAAAAAAAGTATGCAGGAGGTCGTCTTGTCGCAAATTCGATTCAGACCAACGGTATATTGTTGAATGATGAATGGTGTCGTTTTTTCAAAGACAATAATTTTTTGGTCGGTATATCCATTGATGGCCCGGAACACATACATGACCGTTATCGTAAAGATAAAGGTGGAAGAGGGACGTTCTCTCGAGTAATGAGAGGAATAGAATTGTTGCAAAAACATAATGTGGAGTTTAATACCTTGTCGGTAATTAATGACTATAATGTGCATTACCCGGTAGAAACATATCGTTTCTTTAAGGAGATAGGAAGTCATTATATGCAGTTTTCTCCGGTCGTAGAGCGCTGGGGTGACCGAGATGACGGGCTGGAACTTTTGCCTCCCGATGAGGTCGAAAATACAGAAATGCCCCCTTGGTGTGTAAAGGCCGAAGATTTTGGGCAGTTTTATTGTGATATTTTTGACGAGTGGGTTATACAAGATGTTGGACAATACTATGTCCAGATGTTTGATGCTACTCTCGCTGGGATGGTAGGTCAGGCTCCGGGTGTTTGTATCTTTGGCCGGACATGTGGTCATGCAGCTGCGATGGAGCATAATGGGGATGTATATGCTTGTGACCATTTCGTTTTTCCTGAATATAGATTGGGAAATATAAAAACAGATACGTTAGTTTCGATGATGTTGTCGGAGCGTCAGATTCGATTTGGCAACGCAAAGCGGGATATGCTTCCCCGCCAATGCCGGGAATGTCCTTATCTGAAT